>Ga0153966_100001_pt1 | contig 291533 bp, 399 predicted proteins | sample TSFL050MetaG_FD_104738 | JGI IMG/M metagenome (GOLD analysis project Ga0153966, IMG submission 104738) | Attine ant fungus gardens microbial communities from Florida, USA - TSFL050 MetaG | ecosystem: Host-associated > Fungi > Mycelium > Unclassified | place: USA: Florida, Paynes | collected... | reverse complement strand
CTCCTCCTCCTCTTCCTTCAATAGGAAAATCTACTCAACCAAGTCCGTGAAATATTTGGAACTATTCTCCAATTTCGTATAGCTACAGTCTGTATTGCTTTCCATTGCCCACTGTCACATCTGTCTGACCGATGATTTGTTTGCTTTGCCGATGACAGGATCACTTCTATAATTCTTGTTTATCCGAGTCGTCGAAAAGGGACCAAGAGCTTGATGCACAGCGTGTAAGAAGCCTTTTCTGAACACATCACGGTTGGATCTTCATCATTTTTCCGCAAGGGTGTGCATACAACTACATTACCTTCATCCTCGTCAACAGAGTCGCTGCAAGAAATCATGACACGCCTCAACGAATACCAAAACCTCTTTACCGAACGAGCACAATCGATTGTTGCTCATCTCCAAGCACATCCAGATTCAGATTGTCGTTTTTTGGGGATCAGACTATCTTTCTCCGATTATTATAGATCAAAACGAGAGCAGAGCTCCAAGATCTGAATACTATCATTATTACCGCTGTGTTTTAAATCTCCCACATTTTCCCACACCATTCACACTATCGAAAGTGGAACAATAAAACGGTAACTAAGATACATTTTGGACTGCTACTGCGTCAAGATATTCCCAAGATCCTCAAAGTTCCTCATGGGTAACCTCTGCCTCTTGAGCAGAGGCCACGCTGACGGGCGTCTGGGCAGCCTCGTCGGCAACAACCGGTGATTCCTCGGCTTTCTCAGCAGGGATTTCGGCAAATTCAAGTGAATTCTTAGCGTGCTCCTGGAGGAAAGCTTCCAGGCTCTCAAACGAACGGTCACCCTCATAATCGACGAAGTCGCGAGAACCAGCACGTTTGAGTTTGATCGTGGGGAACCCTCGAATACGGAAGGGGACACTTGCAGGGAGATCATTCTCAGTGGCCTCGAACTTGGCACTGTAAACAAATAAGAATCTGACCCAGAGACATTATTGAGGAGCTTACATGACGACTTTGTCCTTGAGGACTGCATATTTCTCACCAAGGCTGTCCCAAGTTGGCTTCAGACGTTTGCAGTGGCCACACCAAGTAGCATAAAATTCAATAAAGACGTCTTTATTGTCATCAAAGACAATCTCCTCGAAGGTCTTTCCGACGACAGTATAGACGGGTTCATCCTGGGATTCAGGAACAGGCTCACTCTTGAGCGAAGGCTCAAGGTTACCAGCAAGGTATTGTTCGACCCATGCTGAAACAAGATCAGGGGTGAGTTCCTTGGATTGATCAAGAGGGTATTTTAGTTGTTTAGAGAGATCCTGGATGACAAAAGAAGGCCAGTTGGCCTCCATGAGGTTGAGAGCACGGCCGTGATCACCAAATTTGATGGCATCAATGGTGACAAAATTCATCTTGGACTTGAATTTCTTCGCGATAGGTCGGATAGATTCGACTTGTTCGTCTTTACCCTCGGAAGAAGGGTCGAGAAAGAGATAGGCAAGAGGTTTAGGGCTGCTGGCGTAGACAGCATAATTCTCCCCACTGACTTCGTCAATGATAGGAATGGCGAGCTCTTTCACCCAGTCAGAGATGTCATCGGTCTTGAGGTTGGAGATAGGATAGGGGAATTCGGTCTGGGGTTCATCAAAACTGCGGTAGACAACCAAGGCAGGAGGTTCGACGCCAGCGGCATCTGCAAGAGCCTTGTCAGTCGAAAGACCAAAAAGGTAGTCATCACGGTGCTTTTCGGCAGCAGCACTGAAGACAGGAGCAGGCTCCGAAGTAGAGGATGAGACATAGGCAACAACGACCACCTTGTCGGCCTTTTGAAATTCTTCGTGGTTCTCCGAAGTGACCTCTGACACAGCAGGAAGTGATTGCCTGCATAGTTATTATTAGGGACAGCTATAAGACTAACGGATTGACATACTTGACCATATAGCTGACGATCCCATCCGCCTTGCGGGGGCCATTGTAGTCGGTGGCCTCACCATTCTTGTATACCTTGAGGGTTCTATGGAACTGATGAGGAGAGCTGAAGAAGGTGTGAATGAGTTAGACTCACGGGTAGCCTTGTACCCCATTACTCTGACAGAGCTCGCCCTCTTCAACGCAGTCGACTTTGGCAAGCTTGATGTTCTTCTGTTTCAGGGCAGTAGCAGCCTCCTCATAGTGAGGGGCTAGGGCCTTGCAGTGTCCGCACCTAGCAAGAGCTGAGGATCCTATACTTGCGCCCAAATGCCAATACTCACCATGGGGCAAAGAACTCAACAAGCATGAGGGGCTCCTTCCACACGGACTCCTCAAAGTTTTTGGCCGTCAAGCTGATGACATCAGAATCAAGCTCGGCAAAGACAAGAGAAACCAGGGCGAGGATTGAAGCAGACGCGGTAAGTGAACAGAACCGCATTATGGTGTGAGGTAAAGAAGAAACCAGTTACTAGTGGATTTATAGACTACTCAACAACTGACGTGTCATTTTGATCTTAATCATATTTAGACTGAATGGCTCCAAAACAGTAGAAGATATGCCTAGATTGGTATCAGAAAGGCCTATGGATTACATACGTGGCTATACCTCAGCGCGAGCTGTCAAAACGAAATGATCAGATGTTGCCAGTTCTAGTGCCAGCTCCATCTATATACAACATGCTTGTATCGAAGTTGCTGCCTTTCATACGACCACTGTTGTAATGCCTTTGCACTGGGTGGAAGTCCCGAGGAGGCGGGAAATCATTTACTGGAAATGTATGTGCACCCGAACTCGCAGGTGGGGAGGGGACTTGATAAATAAGAGGCAAATTTCCAGACTTTAGCAATTAGGGAGACCTACTTTTTCTGCTGGGAACTGAGGTTGCATTGCCTTGAGGAGGAACAATGGCGGCCGAGGGGGTCACACGTCTGACGGGAGGAATTGGAGGATTACCCAGCGAACTAGACGAGATTGGAGGCGGCGGTGCGGCTGATCGAGGGGTGGTCAGTGAAGATCTTGTAGGGGGTGGTGGAGGAACTCGGACAGGTGAGTCTGGTGCTGCAGATTCGGAGAGTACTCGGACCTTTGCAGGAGGGGCAGGTGAGCCAGCATCAGGGGGCAGGCGAGCTGGAGGAGGAGGGACAGCTTTTCCTGGCACTGATGAAGCAGAGCTCAATGGTCGAGGAGGAGGAGGAGGAGCATGTCTGCCAGCCAACGATGGGCGTCCGGGAGGAGCGGGGGCAGCACGTGCAAGGGGCGGGGAAGCACGTGCAGAGGTCGGGGCAGTCGGAGCAGCACGGACAGGAACGGCAAGAGCCGGAGGTGTCGGGGCTGACCTGGGGGGAGGAGGCGGGACGGCACGTGCAGCAACCGGAGGAGCACGTGAAGGAATTGGAGCAGCACGCATAGGAGTGGCAGCAGGAGGTGTCGGGGCTGGCCTGGGGGGAGGAGGCGGCGTAGCACGTGCAGGAGCAGGCGTAGCACGTGCAGGAGGAGGTGGAACAGCACGTGCATGAGGAACAGCAGGAGGTTTTGCCCGAGGGACAACTGGCGAAGGAGCAGCCTTTGCTGCAGGACGCACCACTTTGGATGCATCGCCTGGGGCTTCTTGCAATGCATGTCCAGCAGGCCTTAGTTTGGGCATCCCTCCAGCAAAAAGGGCACCCAGTTGCGGAGGTCCCGCCACGTTGCCTCCACCTGAAGCAGATGTAGGGGCGAGACTAGGGCCACGGCCACCCCCTTTTCCCGAGTCTAGTGTTGGTGCACTACGATCATTGGTCGTCGCTTTTTTCAGCGCCTTTCCAGCTTGGATCTGTTTCAACAGCTCTGCAGATGCCATGGCGAGTGTGTATAAGGATGATGGTGGTGTAGTTTTTGGTGCTCCCGCAGTCTCACTTGATGCGTCGCTGTGCGCACATGATTCACTCCGGTCAAATACATCTACGAATATATATAAATTATGTATCAATAGGGTTTGCGACGATTCTTTCTCAATTCTTGCTCTAGTTGTTTTGCCTTGCGGTGCCCTATCTCTACCGGACGAATTGCTGTATTGTCCGCCTTCTTCAGCTTCACAGGGCGGTTTCCAACATATTTACCTGCAAATTGCCCTGGTCAAACATACAACAAATTTTATCATGAAAACGCACCGTCCATTTCCTTCCATGCCTTCAAAAAATCTTCCGGGTCTGAAAATGCAACGAACCCATATTTCGCCTGCAAATACATCCAGTCTTGGAACAATGCCGGAAATACTCCGATCTCACCTTTCCACTGAGACGATCCCTGATCACACGGGCTTTCTGAAACGAAATGTATTTGTTGAAAGCGTTGGCAAGCACATCGTCAGACACATCGTTACTCAGATCCCCAACAAACAGACGAAACCATGCTGCAAGTAAAATCACAATAAGAAGCCATGACCCAAGACAAAAAAAAATCAATGATTCTACGTACAAGGGTTCCATTCCAACAGTGTCTGGTCCTCCCATACTTTCCCTCCACCCTTTCGAAGAACCGTCGTTCGCTTGCCACCTTTAGCGAGCTTGCCACCTGCTCCTCCCCGCTTATCAATCGCAGCCCCTGGTACATACACACTCTGCTGGGCCAAGATGCCTACATCATATTCATAGGCATTTGCAGGAACAGGAGCAGGAGCAGAAGACGATGAGGGCCCTCCTGGGAGTGGAAAAGACGACGCAGAGCTCGAGTACCCTTTATGGTAGTTATTGGACTCATAGCCTTGCCCATAGCCATAGTTGTACGACTGCTTGGAATAAGGATCCATGGATATCGAGTGTTTCTCACTTCAAAAACGAGATATACGTACGCGGTTGCAGTAGCGAGGTGAAGTAAGGCTGATGGTGGCGGTGTCGACCGGGCACAGCACTAAAATATTACATAATTTAGATATCAGCATCGTCCACTACAGACCTTGGTGTCGTCGACAGTTCTGTCCATCCCTTCTCAAGGTATGTTAGCACGTTTTATCGCTTCTTGGCTCTTCTCTATCAAATGCACATAATGTCCTTAGTTTAAAGCTCTATTTTCTTGTCTCTCCCATGGATGGAGGGACTCTGGTTGTGATGACGTCTTTCAGGTTACTGATCTTACTTGATATTCCAGATGCCGTTCGTCAAAAAGGTCAAGTCCGATGCCTACTTTTCGCGTTTCCAGGTCAAGTACCGCCGAAGGAGGGAGGGAAAAACTGATTGTGCGCTCAACTAATGGCAATCCTTTGAGTGCCTACTCATCCATGTGCAGATTATGCCCGGAAACGCCTCGTGACACAGGCCAAGAACAAATAGTATGTAGTCCTTCTTGGTAGGAACCCAAAATGAGACCAACATTTGCCTAGCAATGCCCCTAAATACCGTCTCGTCGTTCGTATCACCAACAAGGACATTATCGTTCAGATCGTCTATGCTCGCCTTCAAGGTGACTTCATCCTCACCTCTGCTCGCTCCGCTGAGCTTCCACGATACGGTATCAAAAAGGGGTTGACTAACTGGACCGCTGGTAAGTACCGTGTCTAGTGGATAACATAACTTTGATTCATTTCGTATTAGCCTATGCTACGGGTCTTCTTGCTGCCCGCCGTGCCCTCACCAAGCTCGGTCTTGCAGACCAATACGAGGGTGTTACTGAACCTGACGGTACTCTCTCCCTTACGGAAACCATTCAAGAGGGCGATGCTCCCCGCCCTTTCAAGGCCTATCTTGATGTTGGCTTGAGACGTACCTCTACTGGATCCCGTGTCTTTGGTGCCCTAAAGGGTGCCAGTGACGGTGGTATCTTTATTCCCCACAATGACAAGCGTTTTCCTGGTTACGATCCAGAAACGAAGCAGTTGGATGCTGAAGTTTTGAGGAAGTATATTTTCGGCGGTCATGTCGCTGAATACATGGAGAACTTGGAAGAGGAAGATGAGGAGAGGTTTGTAATACATTCAAAAGACAGTCATCTAGCTGAATCCTTCCAGATTCAAAAAGCAATTCGCATCATATCTTGCTGAGGGAATCGGTTCTGAAGATATCGAAGAGATTTATACCAATGCCTATGCCGCAATCCGTGAGAATCCCGAGTTCAAGCCCACAGAAAAAACAAAGGACTGGAAAGCTGAATCTCGCAAATATAAAGTTGACAAACTCACTCTCGAGCAACGCAAGGCTCGTATTGCAGCCAAGATCGAGAGCTTCCAGGCTGGTGGCGGCGAGGAAGAGGAGGAAGACGAGTAGATGTACCTTTCTTGTTGTTACTTGTCATCTTTTAAAACATGAATGCATATGGAACTAGACTGTTGTCCCGGTTCTTCATTCAAACCACCTCCTAATCATACACCAGCACTTGTTTGTTTAATCGTGGTCCTGATAAGACATTCAACCCAGTCCAGAAATTTCATCCCCTTGTACTCCCCAGAAGGGTAGAGATGAGCCTGTCCCTGTTTTCCTGGCAGGCATTTCAAGAGGTATGCTGTACAATTGATAGCATAATTGGAACCATAGATCACCCGGAAATTTCTGCTCTCATTGAGTAAAAAAGCAACTTCGGAAAAAAAAGAAATGGTACTCACAAGACACAGCCTTCCCAGCGACCAACACATTGATCCAGATCAATGAACCAAGCACCCTCGACATTCTTCGAAAGACTTTCTCCTAGATCACGAATTTGATTCAATAGACAACGCTCGACTTCATCCATCAGCAACTGACACAACTGAGGAACAGACGAGACATTTAATGTCGATTGTGAAAGGTGAGCTACCAGAGTTGAAGGTGAAACAAAAGTGAAGCGGATTGTATGTCTGGCAAAAAAAAAAAGAAAGGAAAGGTGGAAAGAACACTGAGGACTGCGAGTTAAAATTCTCAGAATCAACACCATACCGATTGAAGATCCGTAACACAATTTCGCCTCCAATCTTAAGGACTGATTTGGTGTCCAAGAGTTTTATGAGTTCTTTTCCAGTCTCACCAACAATGTTCATAACAAGATTTGTTGGAATTCCAGCAACTTGCAATGCACATACTACCTGCATAACTTCGTTTCGAATGCGATCGAGGAAGACTTGGTACTGAAGGAGGTCAATGATAGGCTGTAGGATGGGGTACTTGGATTTGCTTTGGTTTACTTGAATGGCACTCTGTTGTTGTAATGTGGATGCCTGTACAGAAGAGCCAAGACGATCATCTTTTAATAGAGCATGTTGTCGTGAAAGGAGAATATGGAAAGCATGGTATATGAGGTTACAAATTTCGCTACGTTCGACAGTCCGAGATGCTTCTGTGGACGTATCAACGTCATCAGCCTGAGGATGATGATTAAAATTATCTAGACACTGTCAGTGCTGGAAGACTCACAAGTTCAATCTGAAGTTCGAGGCCTTGGGCGGCATCGACGATGATAAACCGCTCAGATACTTTAGCAGAGGCAGTCGGAAGGCTCCCGGCTTCTTGGACAAGAATCGAGAAAATCTCCTGTTCGACGATTTCACGCTGGGCGGACCGCAAAGCACCGTCAAGGACCGTATCATCATCAAATTGAATGTTGTTCGTCGTCGTGTGGGCTACGCCCGTCTCATCTTTGATGACAATATTCACGCGGAGGCGATTTTTCTTGCGATGGGGGAAGATCACATCTCGAGAGGATTTAGTGTAACTAGGAAGCCTGCCGACAGCTCGCCGTCTGAACTGTACTGGAGCTGGACTACAATTAGCCTCTGTTCATGCAAGGGAAAAGTACCACAGACTAACATTCTTCCAAGCCAAAAGATATGAGAAAATCTTTGGACGTCTTGTCAGCTCCTTTTCCAGTAGCCGAACCAGGTGGTAGCGGGGCAGGGACCAAACCCCAATTGCTCCGACGAATCTTGAGCGCATCAACCCAATATTTCTCTCCGGCGAGCCTAGTCCGCTCCATGCTCTCAGCAGATATCCTGAATAAACCTGCAGCATGTCTTAGAGCTTCATCTTTACCGCCAATGATCAATTGAGCATTGAATGCTTGAACAGATGTGATTGGAGGCGGCTTCGTAACAAGTGTTGCGGAGAATTTCACGTTTGACGGGGGTGATAATGACTGCGGCATCGGTTGGGTCTGTGGAGAAGCCTGCGATGACTGCGTGAGAGGCTGCCCTCCAGATTCATGAGTTTCCAGGAGTGCAGCAAGAACTTGTTGTGCGTGTGTCATTTCGCCAAGAGAGACACTGTATACTGTTGGCCTTGTGGTTTACCTCACACCATGGCAGGACTCACGCGAGTTTCCCCATTATTTCATCCCTCACATTCCGCAGGTTTTCATATGTCATGGTGTTTATCTCTTCGTCATCCTCGTCCTCTGATTCTGCTTTGGATACCCCTTCGGACTCCGAGGTTTCCGCCTGTGTGTCTTGTGAGCCCAAAGTTTCCGCAGGGTACTTGTCCAAGAAATCCAAGCCACGCTCGAGAAATATCCTTCGCAGATTCACACCAAGTCGTGCAGATGTATTTTCCTTCCTGTGCAGTTTCAACATACTGCTTGAAACCAGGGAGTGCTTCAAATCAAGCAGACCTTACGTTTCATGAATATACTGGCCGTCGGGTGTGATGTCCTCGACGACTGGGATAGGATTCCCATGATCGTCCTTGTATGGACGTTCGAGAGACAATGTGAGCTGCCTCCATGAGGATTCAGAACCCATGAGGAGTGACCAGACAAAAAAGAGGTGAAATCCTATTTGTCCCCGGATCACCGGCAGGTGGCAATACAACCCTAACAAACGCTTTAAGTGTCTTTCCTTCTCATCTTCTTCATTGATGCTGACTCTCGAGCAGTCGGATCAGTCTTCCCCCAGTCTTGTCAAGCGCAAGAAATCAGAAGGTCTTTTACCGTCAAGTAAAAAACAGAGGATGAGAGTAAGGTAGGAAGGTGGCTTGTCTTCGTTTCATTTTTGTTGAAACATACCAGCTTTTCTTGCGGTGAATGTCACCGGAGAAAGCAGAAAGTTTGTGGAATTCGATATTCGATGCCTCAAACAATAATCTTTTGCTTCAGTGTGATCGTCAAACGCCCTGCTCTCATGTGAGGACCAACTTTTAGCTTTCCAGAACGGTCAATTCAGTCCTTGTTAGTGCATTGCGCGCAAGGTTCCCGAACTCTGCAAAGCTTACACACCAGGGAAGGCAGATCACGATCTCACAGGACGCATTGCCCGACTCGAACGAATCATTGAAGCTGCCTTGCCTCAGCTCTGGACTAGCAGCGCCCCATACTCTAATTTACAGCGGCCGCATTCTCAATCCCCTCTTGAAGACGACAATCACTCCCCGGCGGACGAACACGATCCAAGTGAGGGAACCTTCCAAAGCGGCAAGTGGTATGGGAACGGTGCTTCAGGCAGTGTAGCCCCCAGCTCTGTCGTCGAGCAGGTGAGTGTAGCATGGGATTCATAGTTTGCTTTGGGTACTCAAGTATTCAAGTTGCAACATGTACCTAGTTTGGCTATTACCAATGGCTCAGCAACGAACAGTCATCCCCCAGGTGTCAATGGACATCCAATCCCTCCTCTTGACGATGACCTTGAGCCCTCCGCTGCCGATAATCTCAAGTCTCTAGTTCAAGAATGTGGGGTGTCACGTCACAAAATCTCTGAACTCTTGCAGGAGTTACCATCCCAGACAGTATCGGATGTTCTGGTAGACTATTACTTCACCTCGATGTGCGTGGCTCGCTGGTGTACACACTCTAGTGCCTCAAGCTGGCTTCCTTATCCAGAAACTGGACTCGTTATCCTGTATCAGAAAACGATTTTCGCTCTGGTTACGCTTCGATTTGTGCGCACGGCCGTGACGGAATTGGAGCAACCAATCCTCATAACGTTCGCTTCTTACCCCTCCTCTTTGTTGTATTGGCGATCTCAGCTCGCCTTTCTCCCGAACATATCGGTGGCGATGCCCGTGCGCGGAGGATCACATCATTGCGTTACTATTGGTCTTGTCAGTACCTTCTCGTCGTCGTTTCCGGTCTACTAAAAAGGAAATCAGCTCGTCGATCTTTACTAATAGCAGCAGCTATTCAGCCGGACTCCCTAGAAATCGTACTAACCCGACTTCTGGTGGGTCTTGTTGCACATGCTTTGACTTTACTGTCTGATCATCTCTCCAGAGTGCTAGATTTCTGACTTTCGATCGACGCATAACAGAGTGTTGGAGTCAACTTGGAGCCGCTGTCAGGACAGCTCAGGCATTAGGTTTACACAGGGATGGCTCTACAATGGTCAGCGGTCTTTCTAGTTTCCTCGCCGATCGATCCAACTTGAAGTGTAGGGCATGGAACCCTCCCGTGTGGAGTACCGAAGGAGAATATGGTACGGATTTGCGTTAACGTTGTCAGAATTAAATTCTCCTCACAGCCCAATATAGGTCTTATCTCTACCACGCTGACCGCTCTTACGCTCTTGTACTTGGGCGACCAAACTCAATACATGATGACTACACCTCAACAAAAATGCCGTCTAACATTGACGATGCCTCAACGCAGACTAACGCTTACAACTCTCTTCCTCTATCATTGCCTACACCGATGACATTCGTCATTCTTCGCCATCAGCTCGCTTCAATTATCGGTCGCATCGTCCACCATTTCCAGCAGATTCGGGAGAAAAGTCATTATTCAGAAGTGATAGCACTGGATGATGACCTCCTCAAGTTTATCACCAATTTGCCATCCCGTTATTCGCTTTCTCTCAACACAAGCCTTGATAATACAAACCCGTTCATCCCGATCCACAGGTTTCTTTTGCTGACCGAGATTTTGTTTGTACGCATCAGCTTACATCGACCATACCTTCTGAAGCGGTTAAATTCGGAGCGATATTCGCGCTCCAGGGCGGCATGTTTCGAATCTGCCATCAAGGATTACGAGATTCGGCAGGAATTCAGGGATTCTGTCCCAGAAGAGACTCGAGTTGGTCTCAGCAACGGGTATCGCGAGTTCCAAACGGCAATGATCAGCGGGTTCTATGGCATCCTTGAACCAACAGGAAAACACTCAGACCAAATGCATGCCATCCTTAACAGTTTCATGAAAGATCACGAAGGCACACAGGAAATGGACGAAACCACTCGACGCGAGCTGAAGACAATAGAATTCCTAAGGCATAAAGCGATTCAAGTAGAATCTCTTCATAAGGCTCAGCAATCCACCCTTGCTGATTCTACCACGCCTGAACATGGAGCGCAACTATTGCTCAGTCTACAAAAGCCTGCACCATCCTCGAATAACTATCCCTCCATACTCAATATCGGGGCAAAGGACTGCAGTTCACAATCTTCCACTCTTGTTATACCCAATTATACTTCTCAGTCCCCCCATTTCTACCACTCTCAATCGCTGGATTACATAAATTCCCCTGCGACGTCCAATAGTCCTCATACCGATGAGGAGAATACGGCACAGTCTTTGCTGGATCATTGGTATAGCGCCGTCAGTAATGCGCCCGTTGATGCGGTGACCGGAGCTATGTTATGGGATGGAGAATTTCCTATCTGCCTGGACGGTACGAATTCCACGGTGAAACCGGATCGACGATTGTTGGATGGATCAGATTGGAACTACTGGGAGACCTTGGTTAGTCAGATACAACGAACACCTTAGTGTGTCCGGTCAGGAAGTTATTTCATTTTGCTTTGCTGCACAGGTCCTAGCTACTATCTGTCTGTATTAGTATTATCTGAACCTGTATATTCACATACTTAAGCTCCTTGATCAAATTAAAACTTAGTCCGCTCCTTTTCTTATCAACAGCATGCGTAGAACAGGACACAGGCGCCCTTGTCTCTGGATAGAGTTCATGACTTGTCCCCTGTAGTGAGACTTTACAAACATGTAAAACGGAAAATACCTTATATCCTGGACATCCAAGTAACTTAGCTGATGAAACGTACACTAAAACGTGTTTACAGTTGTGTGATCTATAAATCACCTTTCACATACAATGATACCTCAAACAGGTTTCTTGTAGTAGATGACTACAGACGCCTGTGTAACTTGAGCGGTCTACCATGCTGGCCTGCACCCATACTAGCTTAAATCTCTATCCCTTATGTTTGCGTGACGGACTGGTGACAGACTGGTGTCAATAGCGGGTCACTGTTTGTCAATATGGAAATGGCACAGCTATAAACACTGTTTAATGTGCTGACTTCGAGATCAAGACTTTTCACAGTATGCAAGCCATAAATCGATTCTTTTATGGACCGACACCAGAAGAGCGAGTTCGGGCATGGCAATCGAAATTAAGGACAGAACAGCGGCATCTTGACCGGGAGATGAGGCAGGTTGGCGTTCCTGACTGCTCCGCTTCCGCATATATTGAAATTGCATTTATAGTTGGATCTAGCTACCAACAAAGCTCGTGCAACTGTCAAACAGCTTGCTACCAAAGGAGATGTCAAATCTGCACGAGTATTAGCGAAAGAGGTCATCAGGAGCAATAAGCAAAAAGATAGGTTGTCAGTGAGCAAGGCAAGACTTGGTTCAATCAGCACACAGCTCGCTCAACAATTGGGTCAGTAGATGTGGTGTTTGACAATAATTGGCTAATGGAGACACTACTACAGCGATGGCTAAAGTGACTGGCTCCCTGCAGAAATCGACTGAGATTGTGAAGCTTTCGAATTCTCTTATAAAGCTGCCACAGATAAGCCAGGTAATGAGAGAAATGAGCATGGAAATGACAAAAGTATGTCACACAAGTGTCGGTGTTTGGACTGTGACTGGATTGCGGTAGGCCGGAATACTAGAAGAAATGCTCGATGATACTCTTGATATGGAGGAGGATGAGGAGTTGGAGGAAGAAGCTGATGCTGAGGTTGACAAGGTCCTGTTTGCTTTGACGGATGGTAAACTGGGTGTCGCTGACTCTGTAAACACAGAGCTTCCGGTGAGTTTCCTAATTTTTCCCGCTGATGCAGCTCCTCAAATGTTTATTCCACAGTCTGCTAAGACTGCCATGGAAGACAAAGAGACAGAACAGATGGAGAAGTACCGCGAGCAGCTGGACGGCTTGCTTAGCACCTGACTGTTAGATCATTCTCTATTTTGCATCTGGATTAATTACGGTTCCTTGGTCACCTTATCTGATCAACTTTCACCCCATTCCGGGAGTACAACGTAGCCATTCAATTCCTACTGATGATTTGGTAATGTTGAAAAGGTCCTTGTTCAAAAAAAGCGCTTTCTGGCGGAGTGCACCAAAAGGTAGGTTCTATTCGTGTTTGAGACGCTATTGTATAATAAATATAGCTTGCCAACAATGAAAAAAGGGTCAAATGTTGGATCTTCGTTGCGTAAACCAAAAATAAAAATAAGATATCATTCCTTAACCTAGTGTTCAGTGAAGAGGAAATGCTTCACAAAGTGGACTAGGGCCTTCACGAAGAACAGCCAGTCCCCTCCAACACAATCCACACCTTACATCACAGACAGACCCTTTACAGACTTCATAGAGACCGAATCTCGAACCCCCGCTAACACATACCATCAAAATCATTTCATCCTTAAACTCCACTGAATCACCTATCAACATATACCAAGCACATCCATCTCCAACCTACAGAGGACCCAAATACTCCACTACTAACATTCACACCTAACTCGGAACGACTCCGTTGACCACCCCTGAAACTCGGGTATAGTTAGTAGTGTACCTCGCCCACCGCGTCTTAGCACTGCCTGCTTGTTGCGATATTCTCAAAGTGGACTCACGTGCGCGATCAACGGAAGGAAATTGATGCTTGATTCAAACTCGGAGCGAAACGCCTTCGTCTCCTACCAAAATGTCGCTGAGCTTCCGACCTCTCTATGGATTCGTCCAAAATTCTATGAAGCAGGCTTCGGTTGGTAGAATCCCATAAACCATATGACATTTGTTGATGTTCCGGTAGACTATCCGTTGCTACGCTTCTGCTGCACCAACCGCTGCTTTTGCAGGACAAAAGGGTTCTAATGTAGGCTTTTTGATACATCCTGTATATTCATGCGCTTGACAAGAGCAAAGGGAAAATATACCGTTACATTAATTCCAGGAGACGGTGAGCTTCCAGTTTCAATTTTCAAAGGGATGTTAATGTCTTCGTATAAGGCATCGGTCCGGAGATTAGCAAGTCCATTAAGGACATCTACACTGCTGCCAAGGAAAGCACCCACACTTCCAATTATACTTACTGTGATTTACTCTGGTGTCTATTGTCAGGTTCCTATCGAGTGGGAGGAAGTTAGTGTCACTCCTGTACTCAAAGGGGGTAAGACAGTTATCCCAGAAGCAGCCATCCAGTCCGTGAAGCGTAACACTGTTGCGCTGAAAGGTTTGTTGTCGTATTCTGTTCTTGATCTTGGGCTTACATCAGCTGCTTCTCCAGGTCCTTTGGCTACGCCCAGTTAGTATTTACATTCATGGGCACGGGTCTTCATGCCGATCCCTTCTAGTTGGAAAGGGTCATGTTTCTCTCAACCTGACTCTTCGCCGTACCTTTAACCTCTTCGCAAATGTTCGTCCTTGCATCTCCATCAGGGGTTACAAAACTCCCTATGATGATGTCAACACTGTCCTTATCCGTGAAAACACCGAGGGAGAATATTCAGGTATTGAACACGAGGTATGCATCTTCATCACTTACTGTGAACAATCGTTCAAACCTATTCTCTAGGTTATTGATGGTGTCGTTCAATCTATTAAATTGATCACATGGGACGCGTCCGAACGTGTTGCCCGATATGCCTTCCATCACGCTCAGGAAAATGGCCGTAAGCGTGTCACTGCCGTCCACAAGGCTAACATTATGTCAGTGCAAACCTTCTACCCTGTGTTTCCGGACTCATTATTTGTAGGAAAATGTCAGATGGCATGTTCCTTTCCGCTTGTCGCGAGGTTTCAAAGGACTTCCCCGATATTAACTATGACGAAGATCTTCTTGATCGTGTCTGCCTTCAGGTCAGGAAGTACCCCCACCCTTCTCTATTTTCCGACGTTAAATCAATTACCAGATTGTTACCAACCCGAGGCCTTTCTCCGACCGTGTCATGGTGATGCCCAATCTGTACGGTGATATCTTATCGGATATGTGTGCTGGGCTTATCGGTGGTCTCGGACTTACGCCTTCTGGCAATATTGGTCGAGTAAGAGTGTTCGATACGTGTCCATCTCTTTTCATACTTATTGAGCTAGGATGCTTCGATCTTTGAAGCTGTCCATGGTTCTGCTCCCGACATAGCAGGTCAGCAGTGCTCCTGAAAGAGTGTTTTCTTCCGGCTGACCATTTTTGGCCACCACAGGAAAAGGTCTTGCCAATCCCACTGCACTGCTATTGTCGTCCTTGATGATGCTTAGGCATGTAGTTATGTCATCCCTTTCCTATGTCTTTTCACACATAACTCTTCTTCAGGTATATGAACCTAACTAGGTTCGCAGACAAAATTGAAAAGGCTGCCCTCACGGTATGTTCAGTCGTCAATGCATACATGGATGTCAGTTGGATCATATTCGCAGACCATCGCTGAGGGCAAAGCCATCACTGGAGATTTGGGTGGCAATGCTTCGACCAGTGAATATACTACGGCAATCATTCAGAAGCTTGGCAAGGCATGATCCAGAGTAAGATGCATCGATGGACTTGTTCATAGGGTTCAGGCTTCGTTTACATAGCTGGGCAGGTTATTCATGTTCCGATATCCAATACTATACCTACTGCAGATTGTAATACAGTGCGTTCGCGTATTTATCTGGCATGGATGAAACACGACTCGATTGTGTAAGATGTCAATACATGTGACAATAGGGTCGAGTCGTGGGAAGGACAGTCCTTCAACTTGCCCCAACTAACGCTAGTGACTATCAAGTCCTTCATTTTCACCACCACCACTGATCAGGTTTCCCCACTTGCGTTCATTCGTCACACTCGCCCAGCAGGGTAAAGCCATTCAACATAGACCACAAGCCAATTTTAAGGTGGGTTCATTCTCTACCGCAACTCGCTTCGCCGTATGTGCTGATCACAATTAGACAAGGGCTCTTGCCAGACAGAAAAGAATACTCATACCAGTAACCAAGACCCAAGTACTTCACGAACGCTATGACTGATGATACTACGCCACAAACACAACCTCCTCTCAAGAAGGATGAGAGAAAAGCCGGCGTTAGCAATAACCGCGGACCCAGGAGAAATGTGCCTAATGTCAATGTCAAGAGCAATGGTAATTCCAGTCAAGCTGGTACTCGACCGTCCTCTCGAAGCAACAACAGGAAACCTGCCAACAGCACTGCTGTTGCGGAATCTGGCTCTGATTCTGGTAGCAAACAAGGTGCTGAGAATGGCAAGAAGCCAGAGCGTAACAAAGCTTTCGGAGGTCGTACTACTCACCGTAAAGGGGTCTCCAACTCTCAGTCCAATCGAAACACTACTTCCAAATCGTCAGCATCACCTGTTCCCCAACCTACCGAAGGGAGTGATGCCCTTTATTCGCTTCAGAACCTTATTGCCGATCTTAAAACCGCTTCTCCAAATCAACATGTCTCAGGTCCACCAATCACTTACGGTCCTGCTCAGACAATGAATAGTCCCATGTTTCCACCTATGCAAGCCTCTTCCGCAGGAACTGGGGCAGACAAACACAGAAAAGCACTATCACTTGGAAATTCGGCTTCGTCCAGTAATATCCACTCGTTTTCTCCCCACCTAAGTACTACTCTCGAAGAGGATGCTTTCGAAGAGGGGGAGATCCATGAGAGGTTCACTAGCCAGGCTGGCTATCAAGCGCGACCTCAACCACGGTCCATGCCTCCCCGTTTCGCTGCCCTTCAGACTCAACAAGAAACAATGGACAACATTGGACCCAGTGGTCGGCCTCAGCTTGCTCCAGATTTCATGTTTGGCACAGGGACGCGTAAGCGCACTCCGATTATGGGTCCACCCATCAATGAGGAGGATGTAGGCTTCCAGTTCCCACAGCAGCAGGGCCAGGTATATCCCAGTGACTTCTCTAGTCATGATTTCCCTCAGAGGAAAATAGAAGGTGGTGATACTGACGGCATTGTGGGACAGCAGGTTTGGTCCTCCTATCCTATTGCAATCGTTCTTGACTGATTCCTCTGTAGATCGCAATCCAGCGACAAATTGAAGCTCTTCAACAGCAGCAGCAAGTACTCTACCAGCAGCAAATAGCGTCAGGCACTGTTAACCCTCTCCAAACCGCTAACCTTGGTGGGATACATAGAAGGGCTCAGAGTACGATGGCTGGTGGCCCTGGTGGTAATTTTCAAAATCCTATGGCTCAGTTTGGTAACCTTGCTAGCCTGGGCATAGGTCTTGATGGTCAACCTCAGACCACTCCTCGAGGTCATGGTCGTAGGCACAGTGTCAATGTTGTTAACAAGAATGGTGGCAGCCAGTCTAACACCGGGTTGGGCACCTTCGCCTTTCCATCAGTTCAGGAGACTTTTGAGGACGGCTTTACGCTTCCTTCCGGTTTCAACGGTGGTCATTCGAGGCAAGTCTCCCGTGTCGATTCCACCTGGCGCATAAGTGGGTCAAACTTTCATAATCGTAGTGCCCTAGATTAATCTTGAATTCGGATTCAGATGAAAGTCTTGGCGTAGTACAGAATCCGAGTGCATTTGCAACTGATCTTGCCCAAGCCCAAGCCCAATTACAAAGTCTTCAACAATTTCGCGCTGCTGCGGGTGGCCATCACCATAAGATGGCCTCTTTCAGTTTCCCGAACATGCTCCCGAATATGGCGGCGGCCAAATTTATGGGCTTGCCCAGCATGAGCTTCCTGCAACAGCAACAACAGCAATTCCAGAACCAGTTGCAACAACAGCCTCAACGCAAATCTTTATTCGCCCCCTACCTTCCACAAGCTTCTCTACCCCCTCTTCTTGCAGCTGGAAAACTTGTTGTTGGGATACTGCGTGTTAACAAGAGGAATAGATCTGATGCCTACGTTGCGACTGAAGTTCTCGACGCTGATATCTACATCTGTGGCTCCAAGGATCGCAATCGCGCATTGGAAGGTGACATAGTCGCTGTCGAGCTTCTTGATGTCGACGAAGTCTGGGGAACTAAGAAAGAGAAGGAAGAGAAGAAGAGGAAGAAGGAAGAGAACTCCGCCTACGACTCAAAAATTGCTCGCAAAGATGATAAAAAGAAGGATGACGTCGAGGTCGAAGGTCAAGGGTTGATGCTCTTCGAAGACGAGGAGTAAGTTGCTAATATACTTTACTTGAGTTTTGTTTATTCTTTTGATAGGGTCACCGACGAAGTCAGACCCCAGTTCGCCGGTCATGTTGTTGCGGTTGTTGAGCGCATGCCGGGCCAGCTCTTCTCCGGCACTTTGGGTCTCCTCCGTCCTTCTTCCGCTGCCACCAAGGAAAAACAGGAAGCAGAAAGGCGAGAGAGGGAAGGAGACCGTGCCGAAGAACCTCGTCGCGGACCTATTGAGCGGCCCAAGATTGTCTGGTTTAAACCAACAGACAAACGTGTCCCTCTCATTGCTATCCCAACAGAACAAGCCCCGCCAGACTTCGTTCAGAATTCTGAAGCCTACACCGATAAACTTTTCGTTGCATGTATCAAGCGTCATGTACGTCTCTGCAAATTTTGCTTCAAGCTACACTCTAATTTGTCCGTAGCCTATCAGCTCCCTTCATCCATTTGGTACTCTCGTCGAGGAGCTCGGCCCCATTGGCGACATTGAGGTTGAGACAAGTGCGCTTCTTAAAGATTGCAATTTCCCTACAGAAGAGTTTTCGGATAACGTACTCAAGTGCGTTCCCCCAATCCCTTTCACGTAAGTATATGTGCCCCTACCTTACATTATAGGAGCTCATAAATTTGTTCTAGCATTCCTGACCCTGAGCTGGAAAGTCGCCAGGATTGGCGCGATAAAAGAATCTTTACGATTGATCCCGATAATGCTAAAGATATGGATGATGCACTGTCCGTCCAAGTGAACGAAGATGGAACTTATGATATTGGTGTTCACGTTTCCGATGTCTCCTACTATGTCAAGCCAAACACTGCTCTTGATCGTGATGCTCGCAAGCGTGCGACTAGCGTTTACCTCGTTCAGCGAGCTGTTCCGATGATTCCTCCTATGCTTTCTGAGCAGCTATGTAGTCTTCATCCTGGCCAAGAGCGCCTCGCCTTCTCTGTGGTTTTCACCGTGAACAAGGATGCCAAAGTGATCAAGAAGTGGTTTGGGAAAACAATTATCAAGTAAATGACATTTGTTCAGTCTGCTAACCTTCTCATCGACTATTCCAGGTCTGCCTCAAGACTGTCCTATCAAGAAGTGCAAGATGTTATCGAAGGCAAGCCTTTAGGAGATATACCTATTATTCCCGAGCATGACGCACAAGGTCTCGCCTGCGATATCAAGGTGTTATCAGACTTGTCGCAGCAGCTCCGTCACGAGAGGCTCCGCAATGGTGCTCTTAGTCTTGATTACCCGCAATTGAACTTTGAACTGGATGAGAAGGGTTTGCCGTTGGATTGCAGCGAACGTGAAGTGCTGGATTCTCACCGTATGATCGAAGAGGTGGGTCCACATTGAAAATGTTTCTACAGATGATCCTGACACAGCTGAAGTTCATGCTCTTAACCAACATATCAGTTGCTCAACACATCGCAGTTTACTTACCCGAACAAGCACTTCTACGTCGTCATGACAGTCCCCTTGACCGACGTCTCGTTAGTATTGGCCATTTGTTGGATCGTACATTGCTGACAAATTCTCAGAATAACTTTGTCAAGAGAGCAGATCAACTTGGATACCAAATAGATGTTTCATCTGCCGGTGCACTCATGCAATCAATCAATGCGGTTACTGACCCTGGAGCTCGAAAGCTTCTCCAATTATTGTCATTCAAGACTACTCAGCGTGCTAAGTACTTCTGTAGTGGTATGCTCGATATCACGAAGTATGAACATTTTTCTTTAAACCAACCGTTGTACACACATTTCACCTCACCTATCCGCCGCTATGCGGACATTCTTGTACACCGTCAGCTGGATGCTGTGCTCCAGGGAGGAGGCAAGTACTTCAGTTTACCAACGTTTACTGTAGTTAACACTGTATTCCTGTTAGTTGACACCAAGTTCACCATGGACCGTGACTCCGTCGCCAAGGTGGCGCAACAATGCAACATGTAAGCAGACTTCATTTGTACCATTCATATCTCTACTCAACCTTTGCAAAGTAAACGTGATTCCGCCATTCTTGCACAGGAACAATCGGCTCATCTCTTCCTCTGCGTCCTGATTTCGGACCTCACCTATCGTTATGGACCTGTGATCCGTCAGGCACAGGTCATTAACGTTCTTGATTCTGCCTTCGATGTCTTGGTATCCGAGTTCGGCATCGAGAAGCGTGTTCATGTGGATCAAATGCCCATCGATGTAAGTGCCGTTGACTTTCGAGGGAAGCCGCTGAAGCCTATTCCCTTCAGAACCACGTTTTTGAGGAGCACACTCACACGCTACAGATTTACTGGTCCGATCGCGACGTCATAACATGGTTGGCTGAAAATAGTGACGATGAGCACTTAAAAAAAGTTAAGCATAATGCAGAACAACATGCACTTAAGATGGAAGTAGCTTCCCGTTCGGTTCAAGACGAGAATGCGTTGTTTGATGACAACGATGATGATGAAATTGTTCTTGGCAGGGACATGGATGACCTTGTCAAGGAGACTTCTAAGCAGCGTTTACTTTCTATGACAAAGGTTAAGCCCGAATTTGAAGGTCTGAGGGTGACCCCCGCAGGGCACAAGGTACAGGATATTCGTGAGTTGATGACCGTTCCTGTGAGTGACCTGTTTACATTATAAGATACACCTCAAGCTCAAATTCGGTACAGGTCATTATCACTGCGGATTTGAGTAAGAGTCCTCCTGTAGTCAAAGTCTACAGTGTCAACCCATACGCTACTGTTTCCGCCTGAGACACGCCAGGTGGACAGCATCCATTCATTCCAGCATTCAGCAGTGATTTCTATCCTACATGCCAATATCATGTTCCAACCTTGCTTACCGGCGAGGTTTGTATTTTTAATGTTCAAACCATATGGTCGGCAAAGCTTGTGAAAGCGTTTGTCTTGATTTTTTTGGTCCTGTGAATCCTCCCTTTCTTACGATGATTGTGCCGTTTAATCTGGTGACGATGGTTACCTGACGAATCACTATGTGTTTCCTGTTATTGTGCTTCGACCCTTCGTATTCCACGTTTTTACTGTGTCCAGCGTGCTTTCGCTGCACTCATATGTATATTCATGTTTTTCTTTCACACCATTATGTCAGATCATACTTCAACAAATTTCTGATTTGATTGGTATTTCTGGACACCACCCAATGTGCGTTATCAAAGAAAAAGACCTGAAGATAGGTTATGTGGGATGCAAAAGATAGAACGATATATTAATGAAAGGTATTGGATAGTGGGATATAGATACGAGGTCCAGGATATACAACAGAGCAACAGATCAAAAATACAGATGACGAATTAGCCATGAGAAACGTCCAAAGACCGTGATCTGAGCGAACCAGCACTCCCAGTGAAATTACGAAGGACTAACAAATCTAAATCCAGCCAGGGAGAGACGTAGAAACAGAAGGCGAAGGCCTGTGAACATGTGATGTCACAACACGACCCCGAATCTTCAGTCCACCATCCCCAGGGAGAGTAACATGTTGAGATGGCGGTAGTGGCGCGTGTAAAGGAAGAATTGACGTTGATTCTGTCTTTTTGTGATACAGGTTCGGAGGGCTGGTATATATTTGACTAGGGGAGGAGTTGGCAGAGGATGGTGGAGTATAGGGTGAGGATGATGTAAAGAGTGCAGGTAGCTGTTTCATAGTAGGTATCGCCGAAACGGCGGTTGCAGTAGAAGGACGTGAAGATGGAGTTCTGACATGCCGAGGGGGGGATGACTGGATTTGAGTACTTTTAGGAGACACTGATTTAAGAATAGACGCGGGAGCTACAGGTATTGTGGGGGTAGGTAGGGACGCCGGGAAGCCAAGAGGAGAGATTGGAGTTTTGTCATCTTGTTCGGTGTTCTCAGAACGACTCGATACAAGCTTCAACGCAGGTTTATCAGCACATACAGTCGAATCTCCTTCACTCTTCTCAATGAGGGTATGAAGACTGTGGACAGAGGCATGATAGCTCTGGATTGAGCCAACACCTGTATTGAGGGAAGGAAATGAGCCTGGGTCCGTCATGACATTGACGCTGGCACTTGATCCTCTGGCATGACCAAACAAACGTTGGCGGATTTCATCAGTACAGAGCTTGTGCAAGGAATCAAGACCTATGTAAGCAGTCTCGTCACGAAGTTCGAGCAATGCTTCAAGTTTTGCGTTGAAGAGCGAACTAGAGGTTGAACGAGCGAGGGAAGTGAGTTGAACACCATGAGGAAGAGTGGGAGGACATTCTGATGAGACTGATTGGGTGCGCAGGAACGCCAGGATATGCGCGTATCTGAAAATAGAACTATTTGGACATGGGTAAAGCTATGGAGCTGAGCCTCACTTACGGTGGACTGGAACGGTCAAGGAAGATGTGGAAGGATGCAGAGCATGAAGTAGAGCGACCTTGCGACACGGGGCGATGATTTCCATCAAGGTCCGTGCTCTCAGAAGAATAGATAGATGAGCTCGCTGATATCCGAGGTTTGGCAAGGGAGTTGAGATAGTCAGCGAGAAAGGAGGGCTGGGAACAAAGAGTAGTGAGCGTGGATTTGTACGTTGTGGTGCAGGTTTCCAGAACGACGATAGCATTGGACAAGTGAGAAACTGATCCAGGTGGTGAGAGTAGGATGGGAGAGAAAGACGGAGCTGGTGCAGACAGAAGCGTGAGCGAGGGATCTGGAGGGATGGGAGGATGGTCTACTGGAGTGCTGGGTGCCGAGAGAGATGCAGGGGCTGGGCGGTGAGGCTTGGGAGGGTGGGCATCGCGGACGGACTGTGGCTCAAAGACGTTGGTGTCTTTGAGGGCATCACGGACAGACTGTGGCCCAAAGTCGACGCGGACATTGGTGTCTTTGAGGGCATCGTCTGGGGTGCGGACAACGACTGCACCATGAAAGCGACTTGTACGGTCAGAAAGCCTTGAGGAGAGCCAGGGCATGTGCGGCGGGAACAAGCTGCAGAACAAACAAGCTGCAACAATCGGCAGCCTCGAGGATAAACATTCGACAACAAAGCAATGGATCCGGCCACGATCCGCTTCAGACTTGCTGTTCCCTGGGCGGTCTTCGCTGCAGCTCCAGGCCTTGCAGCCCTCCATGCCTCCCGCGCACGGACCACACATCCACATGTCTTTGATGACACACACCCTCCTCCCTGTTCCCGCTGCGCATCGCTCCTCGTCCCCCACACCCGCTCATTAAGGAAGAAACGTAGACGCATTCTTCGCCGTTCATGTCCGGTCTGTGCAGTTGTCACCGACACCGTCCTACCAACAGTGTCAGACCCTCCTGTGCCATCACCAGACCCTCCCACACCATCACCGCGACCTCTCTCTCCTACTCCAAAATCCCGTCCCAAGAAAAAATCCGGTCTCCACCATCTTCTGGCACGCAACCGTGAACGCGAACAAAGGGACTGCCAGAGGCAACAACAGTCTACTTCTCAGATCGGTGGTCTCGCTGCGTTCCTGAGTAATCTCGACTAGAACGCATTTCATCCGTGTCCTCTTTCTCGTATGTATGGCCTTAGCGCCTTCCGTCATGGCTGCCGAGGAGAGCTTTGGTCCCCTAGACGTGAGATATGAGATATCAGTCAATACAGCACACTCATACCCCATCAGACACTGAGCAAGATGGCCGTCTGCTTTTTGTCGGTGTAGAATTCTTGTTGTAAATAGCTGTGATCCGATGCGTCACGTGTATTTTTGGTTCGTGACTCATGAAGCTCCGTGGGACACAACTTCACATGACTTTATCTTTCCCTCCGCCGCAGCCATGAATATCTTCAGGAATCGTAAGTCCTTCTTGTCCCAAAGCTGAGCTATCAATTCTCAACCGTTAATTAGTCATCGGAAAAGTCTGGCGTCTGTATAGTTCAATCTGATTCCTTTCCACGGCCTCTAATCGTTTCCTTTGCTCGCATCGACAGAGGACCCTAATGCTGCAGAGGTGGTGAAGATTGAAACAGGCATGTCCTTCATATACATAATAACATATGTTGACCAACTTCAACCAGGCCAGCTTTATCTTGTCAGGCCTGGTAATATACGGTCTTCACGAGAGTGCATGTACGTCAACGGAGAACATATATCGCATCTATTATCTGACTTGTTCTCAGCTACAACGATGCAATGGTCACCATCCGTCGTATTCCTTCACTAGAACACAATTTTCAGCTGGTCGTGACTAGAGTTTATGATGAGGGGGACCAAGAATTACTCGAAGATGAAGACGAGAGTGAGCCCTCGACACCTTGACCTAAATCTTTTCTCCTCAATCTCCCCACGATAGCTGACGAAGAAAGGTCCTTTCTAATTAGTGATGAACTCGAGTTTCGAACGAGCTCAATCGACAACGAACCTTCTTTCCTTTGGCGTGACTTGAATGGTGACATCGACGAATTCTTTGAGTTTGTCGCCACCGGAACAAACGAGCCTACTAAAGCCTTCTTTGAAACTTGTATGTATCGTGCCATGTTTGAAAGAAAGTACAAGCAGAGTGCGGAACAGACTAAGGATACCGATCTAGAACAGTTTATTTGGCAGTGCGTTCAGTCTCTTCAGTTTGTTCGACTTATTGTTGAAATGCCCAGTCCTCCAAAGCCCAAGACAACGCCTACCCCAAGGTACAAGGTGGCTGCTAAACCTGTTTCGGTAGAGAACACACCCACCAAACCAACCTCTTCACCTAATGTGATAGTCGATAAACCTGTCATCGCTGTTGCTGGTGTAGAGTCTATACCAGATCAAGTCAAACAACAATCAACGCCACCCACAATGACTCCTATTGTAATGCCTAACAACGTCGAAACTCTCGTTTCAAAGGAAGCGCTTCTTTATCTCTGGGATGCTCCCACAGCACAGTTCGAATCTCAAGGCGTCTTTACGGCTATCATCCTTCGGCGTACTGATGTGCCATTTCACTACTGCCTCGCAGCACACAACGGGGAACATCTACTTCTTGCACACGACTTTTCATCCGACATGAATCCCAAATGGACACATAAAATGTCATCCATTACCTGGAATAATCAAAGCACAAATGGACAATGGAATGGCTGGTGTTTGAGGTTTGCATCTTCCGAAGACTATTCTGAGATGTGTGATCTGTTTATCAAGTGTATGTGGGAGACACTGCATCAAATGCCTTGGGGAAAGATGAAGGAAGATGAGCAGAGATATGTCAGGAGCTCAAATGAGGACGTAGAAATGAAGGATGTTTCAGAAGAAGATGAAGAAGCGGAAGTGATGGATGATCTGGAGGTTGGTAAAGGTAGGTTCACAAAAGATTTCACACGAGCTTATCGTTCACTGGGCTGTCTGTAGAGTCTGACGAGGAAGACGATGAGGTACAAGAAGATGATGAAGGCGGGCTGCCACCAGCTCTGAAAGGTGACTTCAACTCTCAACTCACTGTTGGGTACAAAGGAGACCGTTCATACGTCGTCCGCGGAAACAATATCGGTGTTTTCAGCCATTCATCTGATTCAGGTGTCAAGTACTATGCAACAATTAGCAATGTGACTACCCCCAAAGGCAAGAGCTTCAAACCACAAAATGTATGCTTTTTTCAAAATCAAATAACGACTTTGACTCATACACTTTCCTTAGGTTATGCTACACGACCAAGACACAAAGATGATATTGATGAACCCGGGAGAGTCTAATTCTCTCTTCAGCCTAGATGTTGAACGCGCCAAGGTCGTAGAGGAATGGAAGGTCCATGAGGATATACCGGTTCTCAACATTGCCCCCGAAAACAAGTTTGCACAAACAACCAGAGAACAAACTATAGTCGGGACATCTGGAAACGCCCTTTTCCGCATCGATCCTCGTATATCTGGAAACAAGCTCGTTGATAGCCAATATAAACAGTACGTCAGCAAGAATAAATTTTCCGGAGTCACTACGACAAGGGAAGGTAAACTGGCTGTGGCGAGTGAAAAGGGCGATATCCGACTGTTTGATTCGATTGGAAAGAATGCCAAGACGGCGCTCCCACCACTCGGAGATCCTATCATTGGTATTGATGTCACTGCAGATGGAAGACATATCGTTGCAACGACCAGGACCTACTTGTTGCTCATCGATACCCTCATCGGTGAAGGACGATATGCAGGTCAACTTGGGTTTGATCGTAGCTTCCCTGCAAATGCAAAACCAATGCCTCGGAGGTTACAATTACGTTCTGAGCATGTTGCTTACATGGGTCATAACATCTCATTCAGTCCTGCCCGGTGCGTAGGTTTCTTTGGCCGTTGACTCGTGTCTTGACCCAGCTGTTGAATTGGGTTTGGCCCTCTGTGTGATGTGGCATTCTGCTTGATGTAGATTCAATCAAGGTGAAGGACAGGAGGAAAACGCCATTGTAACATCCACAGGGCAGTATGTCATCGCTTGGGACTTTTCAAAGGTCAAGAAAGGATATCTCGACAGATATGAGATTAAGAAGTATGAGGATCATGTTGTGCAAGATAATTTCAAGTTTGGGGATGACAAGGAAATTGTGAGTTAAATTTTCTTTTTCGGTCATGCTTGTGGCAACTGACACCTTGATAGATTGTGGCTTTGGATAATAATGTGCTTGCGGTGAATAAGAACAAGCTTAGGAAGCCAACGAGGTATTCACTAGCTGGTAACCAACTTTCCAGCCAGTCAAATATTGTAAATTCACCCTTCTAGGCGGTCATTTCGGATGGCATTTTAACTTGATGCTTCTACTGTTTTTTTGTTCTTTTTTGTATTTCGTTAATTCTAAGAGTATGGTGTTTAATCTCTGATCCGCGTACTTGAAGATCAGTGATAATGGTAGGCAAACATCTCGGCTCCGCACCAAGACAATTTGTCAAATTGTCATCTAATCAAGAAGACACACTTCGGTGAGATGCAGACGGAAATCTAGCACTCAGAGATAACCAGGGCTTCTTCGCATATGCTTCTTCGATCTGGGTGGCTCCGACGTAACTATGAGTTGTTGATAATAGTACATTCTGATTTTCTCTTAAGCTCCTTGAGAATAGTGATTCTCGTTTGAGATCCATCTCTCGTATCGACGTAACGACCTATACCAAGATGCCAAGCCATCCGTGGAAGCATCAAACTTAGACCAAGGAGATTGGTCGTCCATAGCATAGGACTCCAACTCGCAAAGTCAAACTTTTGATCGCCTAATGCCCAGAGCGTCACAGTCAGATGCAAGACATCACCGATGACAAGAGGGATAAATAGTGCCTGAACTATTTTTTCTTGTACAGCGAGGTTGTAAGAGAGGTGTTTGCGGATTGCAGTGAGAGTGAAACAGTTCATGATACCGACGAGAGCGCAGACATGCGCGAGTTGGACAGTGGTAACTATAGTTGCGGGTGGGAGTACGTTGGGTATTTGAATGCCATTTGGCCATGGTGCCTGAGCGTTGTGAGTCTAGTTGATAACGGCTTGATTGTGTTCAAACAAAACGATACAGGTAGCGGCTTACGGAAATGGGATCGCTTGAGAGATATGTTGATCAGTTGAGGGAAAGAAAGGTCAGACTAGGCAACCATCATACATACATGCAAGTTCCTATAAATCCCATCATGGTCAAGAAAGGCTCATATGCAGCGAACCAGAAATAATAAAAGTCGGGAATGGCGGATAAAGGTGCCATTTATGCATACGGGTAGGTACTGCAGAGAGAGGTGGCTAGATAACGAACGAGAGGGTAGAGAGCGTGGACTAGGGCCTGTTCGACGGAATCGGTGCGGGGAGAAGAAGAGTACCACGAAGAGATTATTTATACATTCGCTTGATACCTCTCTTTTCTGTCAACGAACAATCATTGGTACTTGGTTCCTGGATGGGTGATCCGTTATCGTAAGCATATATACGTCTCCGGCGCCAGTACATAAAAACGGACACCTTAGACGTAACCCAGCCCTGAAGTGACTGTATTTGATCTGCCTTTTCCCACAGTCTAGTCCCAACTTACATACTCGGTCTAGTGGAGAACCAAGGCTAGTAGGTGGATGTGCTTGACCTTACTTTAGCCTAATGGCAAAGACCAAGATTGCTCTACATGGTGTAGATGAAGGGTATAATGCTTGCAGGTGTGGTGGAGGCAATTTTTTTTTCCTCCTCCATATACCAATGGAGGCTTCGCTTCTTTCTGACAATCTTGTCTCTGGCAGTTGATAGTACATGAATTCATTCAAGAAAGAGAGGATTGATTAGTTTCAAGTTAAGGGATGAGTATGTTCATGAGAGAGGATGTTTTCAGCCAGAACTAGCCCAAGAGTTCTAGACACAGGTCTCACATATCGAAATGAAAAGAGAAGAGCTGACAGAGCCCTTGTATCCTGTAATCCAACCATGCAGGTGATCAATCCATAGCATCAAATATAAGCCCCGAGGTCGCTAGCAGTACAAATAGTATCCTCAAACAATGAAAATTTTATTTTACCTTCCGGACCCATTCCAGTATATTTGAGGTAAAGTAATCCCTAAATCTGGAAGATCAATTGCTACGCTGACTGAACTGAGGTCAACCGTATACTCACCAAGGCGCGAGATCATCATCGATGATTCTGACCTACCAAGTTTCATGACAACCAATTCTCGCGTTGTCATGGAGTTGAAGCTAGAGTCTCGAAGAACATGCGTTATATTTTGCACCAGATGCTCTTCAGCTCGTCCTCGGAAAAGATCGCTGATCATTGAATTTCTTTTAAAAAAATGACTTGGTAAATGAAGAATCCATGCTTGAGAAGGTCATAAACTAAGGCAGGAGTTCATTTATCTTGCCGAGGCCTCTACAAAGCCATTTCGACAATCACTTTCAACAAATCTCACACCAGGACTGTGGTTTGGTGCGGATATCGCCATCGTCAAGGTTTAAAGCCCCCTGAATAAAAAGAAAATACATTTCAGGAGGCTAGACTGGTAGCATGCACGCCTATGTCTCATTAACTGTTGGCGATCCATTAGTAGACTCTCCTATAAGACAGCAGTTCATTTGAACAACATATGCCACCAATTTGGTGCCACACTCAGTCATCCATATTTTGTCTATATCTGGAACCAAAAATGGATCCAGTCTCAGGATCTCACGCTTCTTCATGTCCAAAACATGTCCTAGTCCCGCTACAGTCGATACTCGCGATGACGAGGAACACCACCAGCGTAGTCAAGATACAAACATAGAGCTTTCGCCGATGCACTCGACAGAAAGCCCACCAGCTGAAGCAGAAGGCATAAAATACAAGATATACCAACCACTCTCGATCCCTGTTGTCGCACTCCTGATCCCGTCATCTATCTTGGGCGTCCTTGCACGCCTCGGCCTTTTGGCTATGACAAGTTATGACGGGGAGTCAATATTTCCGTTGGCGTATGTCCAGGCACTTGGGTGTTTGATCATGGGTTTTGGTCTGAGGTTGAAAGAACCTATCGCTCAGTTGTGAGTCAGCCCTTTCATCAGGAAGGTACTTTTCTGAGACACGGCTGGATATAGTTATGGACCGTTGTACACTGCTCTAACAACAGGTATAGCCATGAAGCTGACCGGAAGGGGTGAAATATGATCTCAATTAAGAGTTTTTAGGATTCTGTGGGTCTCTGACCACATTCTCCAGCTGGCAATTGGATGTTTTTAACTCATGGATCAATGCTGGTAATTACCATCGCAGTGGGTTTCACAGTGCAAGTCTTTTTGTCTCTTTGAAACAGGTGCCGTGCTTGAGTTCTCACCTGACAGATAGTTTATAGATGGGCTGGGAAAAACAGTCTTCACTTTCTCACTCTCGATTGCATCAGTATCTTTTGGATGGAGCATTGCCAACCTGATTGCACTACATTTGCCTGTGCTCAAGTTTCCTAGTAAGCCAGTCCGATATGCTTTGACTGTGCTGTCTGTGTGCATGTATGCTGCGGTTTTTCCCGCGTATTTTTGTATGTCCCCTCGATTTCGGCATAGTGCGACCGCTGCGCTTCTATTCGCGTTTCCAGGAACGTTGACCCGATATATTTTCTTGATATATCTGAATCCACGCATTGAGACATTACCTCTTGGAACTTTGTCCGCCAATTTGTTCGGAACTGGACTGTTGGGGATGTTCCATGTTTTGCAAAATCTGCAGGATCCTGTATCATGGAGTGCTTGCTCGCTCTTGCAAGGGCTAGGAGACGGGTATTGTGGCTGTCTCACCACGATCAGCACGTTTGCAGCAGAAATGCGGGGGTTCAAGTGGACCAGAGCTGTGTGGTATGGAGCAATAAGCTGGGGATGTGGGCAGATAGTTTTAGTGCTGATTATTGGATTGTCAATGTGGGCTGGAGGAGTATCAAAAACGATGACTTGTAGTTATGTGTACATGGAATAACCTGTATGACATAAAGGCAGATCGATCGGAGTTTCAAATGGAAATTGGTGCTGGCATTGGCTGCGACCAAGTGCGTGGTTAGTTGATTGCTTTTACGGCAATCGGAACTACCTTAGATGCAACAGCACCCAATGGATGACGAGGAGCAGGTCAGCGCCCCCGGAGAGGATGATGAGATCATGGAGGAACCCGAAGACCAGGAAGATGGTTACAGTTGAGTTTATAGTCCTTCTTTCCCTCATCTGCTGCTGACGATGAGAATCTTTGCAGCTTCTTCAACCCCTACATCGACACTGACCTGGATCAGCTGGTTTTGCTCTCTACCTGGCCACGAATACTTCTGTGAAGTGACTGAAGAATTCATTGAGGATGACTTCAATCTCACAGGACTCAACAATATGGTGCCGTTCTGGAAGGAGGCGATGGAAATGGTATTGGACGTTGATCCAGGTGTGGACAGGATCAATTTTTCCCGGGTTTTGCACGTGTAATGACCTCCCTATGGCTCTTTCAGATGAAGATGAATCTAAAATACCGGATGTCTCTATCGTAGAGTCATCTGCGGAAATGTTATATGGACTCGTACACCAACGTTTCATTCTGACTCGGGCAGGTCTACAGGCCATGGCAAGTCTTGGTCAGACTTGATTTTCAGTTGATTGGCTTATTGAAAATACTAGCTGGATAAATATGATGGTGGTGTGTTTGGGATTTGTCCCCGCGTTTACTGTTCGGGGACCAGTATTGTCCCCTGTGGTCGTTCAGACATTCCGGGACTTGACACTGTCAAGTTGTTCTGTCCCAACTGTAATGACCTATATGTGCCGCCCAGTAGCCGATTCCAAGGAGTAGATGGTATGTTGGACTCTGATGTACAATGGGTTACTTTGGCTAACTATGGGTGGGCAGGGGCATTCTTTGGAACTACATTTCCGCATCTATTTTTCCAGACCTATCGTGAACTAGCACCCGCACCATTCTGGCGACCACCACAAGCGGGTGAAACGCCGTCGTCTCCACGGAGTTCGCAAGGAAGTAATCAACGAAATTCACCGTTCGTAAATCCGAATCCGAATGGGGGACAAAAGCGTGCGGCAGGGTACGTGTACGTACCGCGGATCTATGGATTCAAGGTAAGCGAGAGGGCGAAGAGTGGACCGAGAATGCAGTGGTTGCGACTGAGGCCTGAGGATCCGGAGGATTTGGATGCTGTTGACTGGCGAGGGAGGTGGATTGACGATGGAGATGATGGGTATGACGATGACCTGGAGGATGTGGATAGACCTATGGAGGACTTTGATCCAGTAGGTTTATAGTAGAGTAATTGTTCTCGATGGGCGCTGACGGTGGGCAGGATGCCATGGACGGAGAGGATGATGATGAGGAGGAGGAGGAGGAGGAAGAAGACGGTGGCAGTACACAACAGCGGCCCGTCTCGCCGCGCCAGGAAAAGAACGCGCAGATGGCACGCTCGCGGGCTCCGAGATCTCAGATCTGGGTGGAAGTTTGATACTTTGCAAAAATACAAACCATGTGACCGTGGGATGAACTGTATAGCACCAGATCGGGTGAATTGCGGAATCCTGCTCGACGAGCATCAGACAACCGTCAAGAACATGGTTCGCAGCAGTGAGTGTTATTATCAATTCAATGTTGTATTGCACATTCCATCCTTGTGCATACAGATCTTCGTTATGGACTCAATAAGGGTCATCCCACAACGGCCATCAGCCAGGCCCCCCGACCGAGCCATCGCAAGGGTGCACAGTCGACCAAGACCAAGTTTGTTCGGGCTGTGGTCCGGGAGGTTGCTGGATACTCGCCGTATGAGCGTCGAGCATTGGAGTTGCTCAGGAATTCCCGGGTAAGCGCCTGAGCGGTGTTGTGGTTCTGAAAGCTGATCTTGTGCAGGACAAGAAGGCCCGGAAGTTGGTGAAGAAGAGGGTGTGTGTTGCGACGATTATCTCACATTGATTGCTAATAGATCATGCAGCTCGGAACATTGCTCCGCTCAAAACGTAAGCTGGAGGAGCTTACGGAGGTAATTCAGGAGAGCAGAAGAGCACACTAGCTAGATAGCGTGATATAGAATGACACAATAAATCCGTGGGAAAATACATGATTAGTCATGGCACCGAGCTGTGTGGCTCCATCACATCATTCTGCATTCTCTCTCCTCCTTCACCCATGCTTCTCGTCGTCGTCTCCCGCATCCTCCACTTCCTCAACGTCAACCACGACGACGACGACGACGTTCATCGCTCATGGTCTCCACCTCCCTCTCCCCGCCCCGGCGCAGACGACCTCGTCCTCCCCCTTTCTGCCTCCTCCCAAAAAACCACCTTCTCAGAAACAATTCCCCACTTTCCTCCTGTAAATGCCTCCATTGTCCTCGTCATCTTCCTACTTCCCATCTCCACCGCTCTCGTCTTCTATTGCATGTCCACCCTCCCCATCTCTCTCGCCTGGCCTCGTACCATCGACGATGTCGCCCAGCTGGGCCGAGAACTTAGAGCTTACACGCAATCCGGCTCCTGGCCCCTTCTTCATGTCATGGGTGTCATGGCCATTTCCGCTGTGTGGAAGCATGCCTGGTCCATTCCAGGCAGCGTCATATGGGTGAGTCCATCTTCTTCCTCCTCCTCCAATCATCCTCACATTTTCTCAAGAACGTCTTGGCCGGTGCTCTCCTCTCTCCTGCCCTCGCCACTCTCTTCCTCACCCTACTGACCACTCTCGGCTCTCTCTGTGCCACACTTCTCTCAACCCCGCTTTCTCCTTTCCTCACCTATCTGTTTCCTCGAGCCCTCGATCTGGCACGAGCGGCCCTTAGTGGAGACTCTGAACTCGATCAAGATTCTCCTTGCACCGATTCCTCAAAACCAAAAAAATCTGCTTGGGTTCGACTCTCCGTTTTGCGTCTCGTCGGCATCGTCCCATGGTCGGCCATCAACATCGCTTGCGGTGTCTGCAACGTATCTCTCATAGATTGTCTGTTGGGCAGCTTCATTGGCTGTTTGCCCTGGACGGCTGTCACGTGCCAGGTAAGACCCGAGTCGACAACACCGAGTTTTTAATTAAACTGATACTTTTCCGCACTAGATTGGCGATATCCTTCAGACAGTTGCCTCCAGCCCCTCTCCCACTCCCGAATCCATCTCTTCCCTTCTCATCAGCCCTCGTCTCATCTTAAAACTCGTCTTCCTCTCTTTCCTCTCTCTGGCTCCTATTCTTGCCCGAGACCGTCTTCGGATCATGATCCACCCATCTCCCGCACGCCAATCATCTGACGACAAATCTTCACTTCGACAAAAATGGACACGAGACTTACGTTCCAAGATCCGCTTGGCCTCCAGAACCCGATCACGCGATCGCACGCCTTCGACCGAGCTTAATGTTCTAATTCAGGAGAAACGTGCCCTTGATCTTTCACATTCCTGAACCTTTTTTTGCAATACTAACTACATCTCTTTTTCGGATATTCGTTGCTCCACCCCTTGATGAATTATCATATTTATTTCCCTCCCATGCCATCTCATGACTTTCTCTTTCTTCGATTGCCCTGCATGATCCACCCAACTATTTTTCCTAATGACCTCTCATGATTAATGGTTCAGCCCTGCTCTGTCTCCTGGATTTGCACATCAACAACTCCTATTGCATGGCTTCACGTCGTTTCATAATTCTAGGGGATTTGATCCCTGTAATTGTTCTCTTCACCATGTTAATCGCCTGGTAACATGTAGTTTGTGACAACTTGCTTGTTCGGCTCGATTGTTACACTTTGGTATATTATAAATAGGAAGTACTACTAGATTTTCTGCCATTCCAATAAATGAGCTTGTATACCCCTACTTCAACAGGATACACTCGACGATCAGTGCAGAGTATTACGAATAAAGAATCAAAGGAAGGGTACTGGCGATCCGATCCGTTGTATGTTACATCGCTGACGTCTAGTAAAATAACTCGATAGCGATAATGATTGGGCAGGTCTTTAAACTCCAAGCCTGTGTAAGAGGAAATCATCAGTCAACATGCAGCAAAGCACCAGCCAACTCACTTTCGTTTGCTGTGTTCATAAACCACATATGATATTGACACAGCAGGAACAACCTAGCGAGCGTCATGACCAATAACTTCATAAACAGCCAGAGAGATTAGGGTTACATGTGACTCACCTTTGCCAGTGTAGGGAACAGGCCACGATAAAATCCTCTCCAACCATCCCTCTCCCATGTTTGTAGTGTCACATCCCACACTCCGGTATATCTCTGCGGATGTCCTGGTGACCCTGATGCCTGTAATCGTGTACGTACAAGGTTAAGGGGATATACACTTGTCGCTCCTACACTTCCCGATATACTCCCAAAAGCGAGTAAGGCCAGAACACCCGGTTCATCCTTACCAGTTGATCTGAGGTAAGCTAGTTTCAGTGCTTCAAAGGTACTCATGTCGATCGCTGAGTAGCTAAAAAAAAAATAAACGTGAAGGGTTGGCAAGAATTTGAAAGCACGCAACGTACGGGAATACACCAGTTAGACCAACCTAGAGAATTGATAAAAGACATCCATATGACACAAATGAAAGGCTTACTGTGAGGCCACGGTAGTAGGCACGCACACCACCCATGGAGTAGAGTTGACGCATTGCTTGGGCAAAACTCCGTTTGACACCGGTGTTGCTCATCATTTGAGTCTGTCATTGTATGTAATTAGCCTTGATCATTCCAGAAACAAATGGGCTCACTTTAAGCGTCTCCAGTGGATATATACCTTTCATATAAAAGAACGGTTATACCGGCCATTATGAGAGCAATTTAATAACCCACTTAGTTGACTCGTAATTCCTCCGAACCCACCAGAAAGAAACCGGCTCACGCTGCTAATCTCCCGTGGATCATCAACGTTGTCCACATATTTAGCAAAAGCACGTTTCTGAAATAAGACACGTAAGGAAAAGACCAGGATGCAAGATGCATTGCACTTGCCGCTGACTCATAAGAAAAGAACTTTATGGCCGACTCAGGAAATATCTTCAGTACTGAGAGTCCATTGCCTGTCCAAAAAGCCAAGACACCTCCTTCCGAATATATACGTGCTACTGCACTTCCAATGGCCTTGGCACCACCTGTATTGCCAATGGTTGGCACACCATCCAAATTAGATGATCGCGTAATCAAAAATACTTTGAGCCGATCGAACGGAGCCGTGCATGTCCGTGAGACTGATCAAGTGGTCATGAATTCCTGATATGGGTCACAAATTGGAACACACACCAGCACCTGCAATTCCTCCAGCAAGAAGAAATCGAAGGGAGGTATGACGTTCGAGAAGACTTTGATGTCCTTCTTCTTCTGCGCATGCTGCTGGACCCTGATCGCTGTCAGATTGTGGCTGAGCGGAGGAAGACATTGGATGAGAAGTAGAAGCAGATAGGTTGATAGCATTGATACTGTTATATTGGTGCAATATGGAGTCTAGAGGTTTGTCCTCAGCACTGAGGCTAACGTCACCTGATAAGAACAGCTCTGAGCAAGTTGCATGTTGGCCAAATTATAGCTTACTGACCTTCCATGGTGATCCGAGCAGGTCCACAGCCGTTATAGCCCATAAATCGTGATACTTCATAGTACCTATAGATTTCATCTGGAGAGGCTCTTCGTGGTAGAAGAAGCAGGAAGTTTCGGAACTCGGTGAATGTGATGTAGCGCGGGTCGAGTGATGTGGCCATGAAAGACATGAATTCAGACAAGATCTCGGGGGATACTTTGATTCCTGAGCAGATGACAGCGATGAATGGTTGATGCAGAACCTGATTTTTGACTAACAAGCTGGCAGTAAGGGGGGCACATACCAGATCTGTAGAGGGCAGAGCGGAGCTCGTCTGCATCTAAAATCCCATTTCGATCCGAATCCAGCTCCTGGAAAACAAGCCAAAGTTCTGCAGATAAAAGTTATGAACGATAACGGTGGTGGATGGATGGACTTGCCTACTTCCTTCGCTTCAGCATATTCCTTAAACTCGTCCCATTTTACTCTTTCCACTTTTCCTCTATCTTTGGAGCCCCTGCAGCGAACCAGCAGCTCATCATCATACATGGCGCGTATGGACGCTGCCTTCTCGTAAGTCAGCCCCTTGGGTTCCAGTGGTTTTGGCACACTGGCAGATGTGCACCCCCTTGGCTGAGGTAAAGGTGGCAAACGAATCCAAAGGGCCTGAAGCCGCCTTTTCCTGTTCTCTCGTCCTTCAGACTTGCGAAACTCTTCAAGCGAATGGGTTTGCTTGGGAAGGCCGTAAGTAGGTTTCCCAGTAACGTTCGATGACAATCTGGAGGAAGAAAAAGACTCCTGAGGCTGGCGAGTCTCGGATGAGTCTGTCGACATGGCGGATGAGATAGAGGTTTATGACGGGGAAGGAGAGTCCCGCTCTCAGACGTGCATCCTCTGTTGTAGAATAAAAGACTCGGTTATCCTCGCAATTCTAACATGTTTGCTTTTGCTTGTCCAACCACTACATAATACTTACTACAGTCATATACATACGGGTATATTTCAAACTTACAAACAGCATCCCCGCAGGGCATGTTTCGAGTGCATTTTGAGCGACCAGACCCACATCCCCATTCTACCCCAAAACGATGAATGGACAAACTCAAACTCGTCAGGCTCAGGTTCTTGTACTTCTCCATCCCTAATCTCTTTCTGCGACATTGTAGGCAACACAGGGAAACTCTGGTACCCTTCGGTCGTCGTAACAAGAGTCGTCCCCCCTGACCATGCCTCGGAAGCCCCGAGGGAAAACTGCGTTCTTTCTGTCATGCATGATCTCATGGATTCTGCACGAAGGGCTCTTGATGCTCGCGGCCCATGCAACTGTTGCCTCTCGTAGTATGTGTCTGACGAATGAGTCCTGTCATACTGACTGTGTATCGACGTTGACACCCTCTTACGACCGCGATCATCCCGATGGAGTATCGTGGTTGTGTAACCCTTGCTGTACCTTCGATTCTCGGTCTGCCTCGGTGGAGTCGGAGGACGATACGGCTGCGAAATTTGATATGTCAACCCTAACTTTTCCCGGAATCAAACTGACTGGATACCTGCGAGCGTGCATAGGCTTGGCGACTCTGTTGGCTGGATGACCGACGCGTGGACCTCGTATGTGAAATGCAGGAAACATTGGTGTTCTCGGAATCTGAACAATAGTTGAGGCTACTCAGAGCACCAGACGAGGTGGTGCGAGCCTTGTCAGGCATAGATTGGGTTTACATCAGCAGTGATAACCACAGCTTCGAATTACCTTTGAAGCTTGTCGGGCTAATGGAAGAGATTCAACATTGGCACTTCGAGAACAAGTCAAGGGTCTTGGTGTGGCTTGCTTGCTCGCCGGGACAGCTGGCAGTGACTTTTCCTTGCTAGATCCTGGACGGTTCGGCTTAACCGGTAGAATTTAGAACGACGTGAGCAACAATTCACAAGTGGCGACCATCGGAATACCTGGTTCACTCCGTTGGATGCAAGAAAAGACGGACATCTGGGATTCAGGGCGGGAGAGGTTGGGGGCGAAGGAACGTAAACTGGCGCAGGTTTGCGGTAGCTCATGTTGCGATGCATATCGTCGGCACCGTGGAGACAGGCAGAGGTGAGTCAATGTCAGGAGTGCTCCTCAATGATAGACTGGAAGCTTGAAGAGTCAGTGACACATTAACTCTTGCAAGAAGTGTTTTTATTGTCGTAATAAAGCTTGTACCCGGGCACGTTGCAGCCACGCCCTGTCACGGCTCAAGTTATTCAACAATGGACTATTCCGAAATTGAGGGACACACCACTGGAGGCTGTGGGCAGTACGATTACAGAGTGCTCGTCCAAAGGGTCTGAAGGCGTCCTGATGGAGCCACACTGCCAAGCATCCTGCCGAGACGAGGAACGCGGAGCGCTGACAATATAATACATAATGTGCAATCGAGAGTAACCTGGTGGATTCAGCTGAGGGAGATTGCTCACAGGAACACGGGGACAACCCGCAGGTACTCAACCCCTATCAAGGCTTCACGATAAACTTCTTGCGTTTTCGATGCCTTGAAGTCTTTTCATCGTAGTGTCGGGCAGAGTCGTGCCACACCGTCTCTAAATGAACTCCTTGGCCTTTTTCAATCCATCGGCCGACTTAACAGTGAAGGACATCCTCTTTCTTCCCGAATTGGGTACTATCGCCGCCAATCAGAAGTAGTTTCCAAAAAAGAAAAGAAAGCAAACATCCAGACAATGAACTACCGAGTCTTCACCCACGCCACACTGACCTTTCCTCTTCTGAGCCACTTGAGGGTGAAAATGCCTAATCCTGTTCTTAGTCGAGGGGGTGCCCGTAATACCCCGCAGTCTCTTCATGGTCATGGCCATGGTACTCCCCTTCAACATGTTGCCACTCATATGAGTCATATTACTACAGTAGGCGTGAGGCGCCCTGGCTTTGGTAAGGCTGGTAAACCCATGCAAGTTACTGCCAATCTCTTTAAAACTACCATGCCCAACCGCGTTATTTATCACTACGATGGTTTGTCTTCTTGTATATATACGTTTTCCCACTGGATCTTAGTATGATCTTGTAGTTGGTATGGCTTTCTTCCTTCAGAGGCTGCACTCAGACTCACATAGCTCTAGTCATTTCGGCAGATCAAAAGAGAGTTCCGGCACGGTTGAATATGCCACTCATTCAAGAGTTACAGAGCCATACCGCTCCTGAAGTGTTTTCACAACCTGCTGCATACGATGGATATAAAAACTTGTATTCCATGATAAAATTACCTTTGCACAATGACGATACAGAGGAGGTGCGCAGCTAACTCCTCGTTAACTTTTTTTCTCATAAATTATATCAGTTTCAAGTCATCTATCCGCGAGCCACGTCTGGAAATAAACAACCGAAGCCCATCAACATCAAACTTACCAAAGTAGGCGAGATCAACCCAGAGTCTGTTCTATTGTCCTTTTCACTTCTCTCAATGGCTGATTTATCATTACAGAGCTCTTCGCCGCTTCATTGAAGGCAGACAATCATACGACAGTGCTGTCACAACAGCCATCACTGTGAGTGGCTGAAGTTCTTCCTGTCCAAACAATTTTGACAGCCAGTCGAGGCTATAAATGTAGCCGCTCGCATGGAGCCCTCTATGAGGTATTCATACAATGTCCGTTCATTCTTCATCGAAGATGATCAGGACGCGCGGACCGGTGACTTAAGGAATGGCCTCCGACTATGGCAGGGATACTTCCAGTCCGTCCGTCCCGCTGGTAATTCTATGATGATTAATTTCGACATAACAACTGGAGTCGTTTTCGAAGGCGGGCCTCTCATTGATCTTTGTTTGAAACACCTACATGCCAATGATATCAAGGCACTTGTTCCTCGACCGAATGGGATGTTTCATGATCGCGATCGTTACGGTTTACAACATTTCATGTATGGGCTTCGTATACATACCTTCGGGCAGTACATTCCTCGTGTTGTTCGGAAGTTCACTGATTCGGGAGCAAACAAAACCATCCACAAATATACCGGTAAGACCGTTGCTCAATATCACCACGAAATCACCGGTCAACCCCTCCGATATCCCGACGTGATATGCGTAGAGGTACGTCAATGTCACTTGAGAAAATCATAACGTTGACAATATTCACGCAGGTAGGACATGGAGCATTGGTTCCTCTCGAGTCATGCATTGTTATCAAGGGTCAGTTCGCACGACGGCAAGTTCCTCCACAAAGTGCTCGGGACATGGTCAGATTTGCCTCAAAGAAGCCCGATCAGCGTCTTGAAAAGATCAGGGATGCGCCGCGTGTAAGTGCTGACGGTTTTCCGCACTCCAAGAACTGACATACTCTCACTCAGAAACTTCAGTGGAATAGGTCTGTCTACATTGAAGAATTTGGACTCAGCGTCAACCCGGAGGGTCCCATTACCACCCAAGCAAGGGTTCTGGATCCTCCTTCTCTTACAGTAAAGGAGACAGATAGGGGAGGGGCTATTGTGTCGAGATCATTTGTCAGTATGAACATCATTCTCTGGGATCCTTCATCTTATATCGAGATTTCAGGTTCCTATTAAAGGGACTTGGAATATGTTGGTATCATCTCCCGATCTGACTGATGTACTGATGGGCATCTCCCCAGGGACAAGAGGAGATTCTTTGCTCCCGTGTCAAAAATTGCTCCAGTGGCTATATTCACACTTGAATCTACGGAGAAGTTCAATGTCGATGACGCTAACGCCTGCTTCATCGTTTTGCGTTCCGTTCTGAACGATCTTGGTATGATCACCAGATTTCAGTTATACTTCTTCTCTTATTTATGTGGAAGGTATATCTATGCCGGCAGAGATGCCATTGAAAAGGCCTGGAAATCCTCAGGGAAACTTAATTAGAGAGTTGACTGATTTTGTTGACACCGTCAGACAGAAGCGAGGCGCTTCTCCTCAGCTGATCATTGTAATTCTACCTGAATTGGGTAATGACCTATACACGTCTGTCAAATAGCAAGTTCTTTCCTTTGGTATGCTTAACGATACATATCTCATGAAAATTTCCTTCAAGTTTCGGTGATGTGCATGTATGTTGCTCTTCTCCTGTTCGCTTCCTGCTCTTTGAGATGTACATTAGGCAGGAATCGTAACCCAATGTATGAAGGCTTCAAAGTGCAAGGTCGAGAATCCAGGTTCTTATAGTCTCCGACGACCATGCAAGCCACCAGGTAATATCGTCCGTTATTATTCCAACGTGGCGCTCAAGTAATGTTGTTCGACCCTTCTTCCAACTCTACTCTGACACTCATGTGCAGGATCAATGCCAAGCTCGGGGGGGTTAATATAATTCTTAGCCCTGGAGAGGCAAATGCTATCATTGATCCGTCCAATCCTGTGATCGTCATGGGTAAGTCGGGCCCTGCTCACAGCGATTACTAGCGTTGACAATCGTTTCAGGTGCTGACATCGTCCACCCTGCTCCTGGGGTAATGGGACCACCATCGTATACGGCCCTGGTTGGGAATATCGACCTTGATATAACCAAATTTGTTGCCGGTGCGTATCAACGATGAGCACAATGAAAAGTCGCTCTCGCTAACAATGTTCAATAAAGAAACCCGAATCCAAGATTCTGGAGCTGAAATCATCCAAGGACTAAAGCCGATGGCAGTTGTTAGTCTTTGGTTCTTCATGGAAATCCATTCTCAAAGAAGTCGTTGTTATTCCAGAATATCCTGAAGAAGTGGAAAACAAACTGCCAAGGCGGTGATAGGTCGAGTAAAGTTCGTTTGCTGTTCTACAGAGGTAAGTTTATAACAGAAAAGATATGCAACCCATGAACGGCAGTGACAGATGGTGTCTCCGAGGGTCAATTTCCACAGGTGCTGGAGAAAGGTGAGTATTATGCAATGGAAGAGAGTTAGTCTTTCCTGAATGAGGACCTAGAGTTGTCTGCATTGAAAGGTGCGATCGGTATTTTGATGTCCACTGGTGTATTCCTTACTGTATTCATCCAGAAGCACTCCAGGAAGTCAAGATTATCGCAAAGATCACGCTCATTGTCGTTGGGAAGCGACATCACGTACGGTCAGTAGAAACTGTAGTCTTTCCATAGCTCCTTACCCAGAGGGTTTCCAGATTTTTCCCGGGGCCAAATGAACGCGACATTATTAATGGAAATTGCCCTCCTGGAACGGTAGTGGACGAGGGTGTCGGTCATCCCCTCGAGTTCGATTTCTATCTCTACGGTCATGCTGGAATTTTGGGAACAAGCCGACCAGGTCATTATTCAGTAAGCCGGAATCATCTCTCTCATGCTTCAGAAGGTTTAGTTGGTCACGCAGGTCCTCTATGACGTAGGTTTCCCCTTACAGTATCCGAGAGATGTTTTGAAAAATAGAAACGAACCATCAGGATAACGGATTCACGTAAGCTGGGTCATGTCCGAGGCCAAGACTAAGTTTGACTGATACTCTCTATCTAGCCCCGATGCCTTGCAAAGATTTACGTACCATTTGTGTTATATCTATGCCAGAGCAACGCGAGCCGTGTCAATCCCGGCTCCGATTTATTGTGGGTCATTGTAAAATCTATGTAGATAAACTATCCTAACTCCGTTTGATAGATGCCAGCATTGTCTGCTCTCGTGCGAAGAACCACTATGATCCCAATGAAAAGGTTCCGGAAGCAGATCCAAATTTGACTGACAAGGCGGACAAGGATATTGAATACCATAAAGCTGCATTTAAGCCTTTGCATCGCGAGATGGAGAACTCGATGTATTTCTCGGTAGGTACTCTACGTCATCAAAGTCGCAGTAAATGACTTGTGTTTGTAGTGATGCGTTTGCTAACAAGCGATAGTACAAATTATCACACTAATTGCCGTAATCATGAGGTAGACAGCTAATTATACATATTCAATCGAGAAAGCCACTATTCACGAGTGTCTCTGGTGAGCTGCCACATTCCAACATTCAGGTATGTAGCATAGCTGAGCCAGGCACAGTATGGCAGTAGCAGATAGGTTGTTTTTGCGTTGGTGGGCCTATGAAATAATTTCTTAGGTAAAGGGTCAGATCATAATTTTACTTGGAAGACACCATGACGAACCGTCATATAGAAGGTTGTACCCGTCAACAAGATGCTATCCAAGAGAGCAAGAGTAATCTACACAAATCATTAACCGAGACTATGTTCTTGCAAAGAAAAAGCCTACCCTTTTGCCTTCAAAGAAAATGGGAGTCCACAAGCAGTTCAGGCCGAGCTGACCGTAATAAAGAGCTAAACCAAGCGAGAGGTCGTTTCTTATGACAACCTGAGTGGAAGTAGAAGTAGGTCTAAGGAGCCACCAACCTATCCACTATATTTTCCGCAGAGTCCAACGATTTGACGGCGATGTGGGATGCACACCCCATCGCTTCGCATGTTTTTTGGAATCATCAACACAACTTACTGAATCGGAGTGACGAACCTAAATATAGCGAACTCCACACGAACGGGAATGCCTCACGAGGAGGCCTCAAAGGAGGAGAAGGGAGGCTCTGACGAAACTAGTAAATAAACGAGAACCACAAAAGGACAACAGACAGACGTGATACCACTTGCTGTTAGCTTCTTTAGAGGCCGGCGAGCCGCTTAGGAAGCCGAGAGCCAAAGGCAAGCCCAAGGCAGTGACTGGGTTACGGGGAATTGTAAGAAGAATATTCGGAACATGAACAATAGACATGGTGCAAGGAAAACGGTTGATCCTGATTTTTGCGGCGAACAAGGGTAAATGACGATGACGTCACATCTCACTGTCATCACCGACGCACCACAGGGTCGGCAAGGCATTCAAACCTAGCACTGATAATCAGACGTGGTTCATTGCGGTAATAGTTGAACTATCGAATATCATAGTCAATGTTTTCATCATAAGACGATAACTCCAATGGTTCGTTATTCGGATATGATACATACGCATGATTAATTAGAAACGTGAGAAAAAGGCCCTGCCAGGGATCGAACCTGGGTTTCAAGAATATTAAGGTCAGAATCTTGAGTGATAACCACTACACTACAGAGCCTACAGCTAGTGGCTTTTACATAATAATTGATAACCAGAGATTTTACAATGTCGACCGGATACGAATCTTCTATCTTCTCAAACCTAAGATGTCTGCATTCCTACCTCTACTAGACCAGGCAGGCGATTGGACGCTGTTCGATGTCCTAGGTCGTCTGGGACCCATTATCATCCATCCTCAAAACTCACCACAACAACTTCCTGACCACACCTTCTACCTGGTTGATCAGCAGGCATCGATCACTGTTGTCCAAGTCGCCGACTGGCTGGATGCCGGCGTAGAGAAAGTCATTTTGCCACTTTCTCTGGTGCCGGAAATCATCAATGTCATTCCAGCAGATCGTCTTATCCTCCTCTTGGATGTTGGTAGCATCAGTGCAGTGTCAGATAGAATTCGTGGCGGTGTCTCCGGAGTAGTATTGAAGACACCAACTGTGGACAGTCATCTCATCTCATCAACGTCCAGCTTTTTCTCCGGCTCATCAATCTATCTTCTTCTTGATTCTGCTGTTACCCCAACAGTTCAAACTATTCGCACCATTTCAAGTGCTGGGGCAACCCTTATTATTCCCTTTTCCAATTTGACTTCGCAGCCAACCTCAAAATTGCAGCTTAACGTTGCTGATGCTTTCCTCTCTATCGTCACCTCAGACAGGCCTGATAAACTATTCCCCACTGTCGTTTCCACACAATCCGGTCATACTCTCGGTCTTGTCTACTCTTCCGTAGAGTCTGTGCGGGAGAGTATCTTTTCTGGCAAGGGTGTCTATCAATCGCGGAAACACGGGCTTTGGCGCAAGGGTGAAATTTCAGGTGCCACCCAGGATATTGTCAGCATTCGCTTGGATTGTGATTCAGACTGCCTGGCCTATCGTGTTATACAACATGGCGCGGGATTCTGCCATCTTAACCGCCTCTCTTGCTTTGGATCCCCGAGTGGATTTACAGCTCTCGAGAGTACCCTCAAGAAGCGCTTGGAGGGTGCACCTCCTGGATCATACACAAAACGTTTGTTTGATGACCCTGAATTACTTCGTTCCAAAATCATGGAAGAGGCCGATGAACTTTGTCATGCAAGCTCTTCAGAGGAGACCGCCTTTGAGGCGGCAGACCTGTTTTATTTTGCTTTGACAAAATGTATTGCTGCAGGAGTCAGCATCGCAGACATCGAGCATTCACTTGACATGAAGGCGAAGAAAATTTCGCGGAGGCCTGGAAATGCCAAACCTCAGTGGACGAAACCTTCAACGCATAAGGTGTCGCCTGCTATTGTGGACGGTGACAACGATCCCATCCAAATGCGCACATTCGATCTCGCGTCCATTCAATCCGCGGAGCGTGCGCAACTGCTTCGTAGACCCGTCCTCAAATCGGATGAAATGATAAACAAAGTGAAGCCTATCGTAGATCAGGTCCACCAGAACGGAGACAAGGCACTGTTAGAATTGACTGCCAAATTTGACAAAGTGCAGCTTGTATCTACTGTTGTGTCCCCCCCGTTCACTCCCGAATCAATGCAACTAAACGAAGAAGTTCGTGAAGCTATTGACGCTGCTTACTCCAACATCCGCAAATTCCACGAGGCACAATCTGACAAGTCTGTGTTAGTGGTTGAGACAATGCCTGGTGTGGTCTGCTCACGTTTCGCTCGGCCTATTGCTCGCGTCGGTCTGTATGTGCCAGGTGGCACAGCTATCCTTCCTTCAACAGCTCTGATGCTTGGTATACCGGCTCAGGTTGCTGGATGCAGGGAGATTGTGTTGGCTACGCCCCCTCGGCCAGATGGGAGCATTTCTCCGGAAGTCATGTATGTTGCCAAACTTGTTGGAGCATCTGCTATCTTGAAGGCTGGGGGTGCACAAGCTGTGGCTGCTATGGCATATGGGACAGAAACATGTCCGAAGGTCGACAAGATCTTTGGCCCAGGAAACCAATGGGTCACTGCCGCAAAGATGTTGGTTCAAAACGACACTGATGCGCTCGTGTCCATCGACATGCCTGCAGGCCCATCCGAAGTCTTGGTAAGTTAGCGCTACCTTCAGGAATCAGTGAGTTTATTAACGAAATGACTTTAACAGGTTATTGCAGACCATACTGCCAACCCTGCCTTCGTAGCAGCAGACCTCCTGTCTCAGGCAGAACACGGGATTGATTCGCAGGTTGTCCTTGTCGCAGTCAATCTCACAGCAGACCACATGGCTTCAATCGAGAAAGAAGTTGACCAGCAAGCTCATGCTCTGGAACGGGTCAATATCGTGCGTCAATCTGTTTCAAAAAGTCTTATTATCAAGGCGAGGGATGTAGAGGAGGCGATGGCGTTTTCAAACGAGTATGCCCCTGAACATCTCATTCTTCACCTTGAAAACGCGAAAGACAAGGTCTCTCTGATCGAGAATGCAGGAAGCGTCTTTGTCGGCCCTTATACTCCGGAGAGGTGAGTTTGTTTTATTCACCGGACGTTATACCTTCTCATGAAGATGGTTTCAGCTGTGGTGACTATGCATCTGGAACAAATCACACTCTCCCTACCAATGGATATGCTAGGCAATTCAGTGGTGTCAATACACAGTCGTACCAAAAGCATATCACTTCACAAGAAATCACAACCCTAGGCCTTAAGGATTTGGGACCTGTAGTTACCACACTTGCAGACTGCGAGGGGTTGCAGGCACACGCAAATGCTGTTAGAATTCGTCTGAATACCATCCAGTAGTGACAGTGTACTGAAAGATCATAGGGTCGGAAGGATAGTATATTATAATCAAACAATATCTAGGAAATCGGCTGGAAAGCCATATAGCACGAAGGTGCCTCTTGGAAATAGTACCCGCTTTGAACTCCCAGCCAAGATAAAGATTACTAGTTGGTACGGTAAAGTGCCCGCTTTGCGACCTTGACAATTAGAGGGGTATCGGGGAATGATAGATTCTCGAGATTTGTTGCATACTAAAAATAGATTGAAGTGGTCGTCCTGGAGGAAATTGTACTTTTTACTTACAGGTGTTGGAACATCAGCGCCAGTGATACGTTCAACAGGAGCATCCAAGTAATCAAAAGCCTCACTTTCAATAATCTGAGCGCAAATTTCACTGCCGACACCAAAGGCAGGGAAACCGCCCTCAACAATGAGAAGCCTAGCAATTCTGTGAGTAAGACACCATTGGCACACTGCACAAGTTTACCTGTTGGTCTTCTTGACCGACTTCTTAATAGTTTCAATGTCGAGCGGACGAATGCTACGAAGGTTGATAACTTCAGCTTTGATCCCCTCCTTAGCCAGGATATCAGCAGCCTCGATACTATGGGTGACCATTTTGCTATGAGCAACTATTGTGACATCGCTGCCTGCCCGCTCAATCTTTGCTTTTCCGATGGGTAAAAGGAAATTGTCCGACATAGCCTCTTGGGACATGGGGAAGGAAACACCATACATCATTTCATTCTCAAGAAAAACAGTAGGGTTAGGATCTCGGATAGCAGTCTGATTGAATGTGTTAGCAATCCATCAACATTCATAATGACAGGACACTTGCTTTGAGTAAGCCCTTGCAATCCTCTGCACTCCAAGGGCTGACAACTTTGAGGCCAGGTACGGAGCCATACCATGCTGCATAGTCTTGCGAATGCTGCGCGGCGACCCCAGCGGCAGCTCCGTTGGGGCCACGGAAAACTACGGGACAGGGCACATTGCCGCCAGACATGTAATAAGTCTTGCCAGCAGAATTGACAATTTGATCAATCGCCTGCATGGCGAAATTGAAAGTCATGAACTCGCAACTAGTGTAGACATGAATCTTCAGGGCATTGACCAGAGTTCAGTGAACGTACACAGGACGAAGCCCCTGAAGAGCAGCACCGACAGCAAGGCCAGCGAAGCCCATTTCAGTGATGGGGGTATCGACGACACGCTTCTCACCAAACTTATCCAGAAGGCCCTTGGTCACCTGAGCTCAGGTGAGGAGCTGAAGAAAAGTCCGAGGAGCAGAAGGGCGAGTACCTTGTAAGCACCATTGTATTGTGCAACTTCCTCGCCGAGGATGAAGACACTGTCGTCGCGATTCATTTCTTCTTCCAGAGCCATATTGAGAGCATCACGAACGGTCATCTGGCGGAGCGAAATGGATTAAGAATGCGAAAAAAGTAGATGACTTACTGAGTGATCTGACTCTGCTGTGGCATAGCAGCGGACAGAAGGAAGAATGCGGCGATGTGCAGCAGAGGTGGAAGCTCTGTGCAGAGCCGGTGTGAGACGAGCAAAGGCCAGGCGAGCAACCATCGAGTTGACAAGAGACAACAAAATAGCCGCGGTGTGACCGACGGTGACACACTCACATTTAGTGCTCCGTCGATGGCTACGCAGCGTACCGTCCTTGTCACAGGGGCCTCAAAGTGCGCCAGAGACAACAAATCCCACAATACTCTATTCACTGACCCATCTCCAGGGGCATTGGTCTTGCAGTCACCCGGCATCTCCTCAACAAGTTCGGCGCAAAAGTCGTCGCCATCTCCAGATCCTCTACGCCCGAGCTTGAAGCCCTCAGATCAGAGTCACTTTTGCACATTCAGTGTGACGTGTTGGTTCTTGTTATCACTCAATCTTTTTCAATTCTCAGACGTCCTTCAGCTCCGATGAGCAGGCGTTCAATTCGGCCGTATCCACTGCAGTGAAGACCTATGGTCATATTGATGGCCTCGTTCTTAACGCTGCTATACTCGATCCCATTCGTCGCATCGGAGACGACACACCTCTTTCCTCCTGGAAGAAGCATTTCGATGTCAATTTTTTCTCCCTGATTATTGCGATAAAGGCAACCCTTCCGTATCTACGTGGGAGCGTCGGTCAAGGAAAAATCGTTTTTGTCAGTTCAGGTGCAGCCCTCGGCGGTACCACGAGCTGGGGTCCCTATAGTTCAAGCAAGGCTGCAATGAACTCACTTTGCAGGTAGTTTGGCTACTCCGTCATAAATTTTGATCTTCATTGACGTATCTACAGGACACTTGCTAACGAAGAGCCAGATGTTATCTCAGTCGCTCTAAGACCCGGCGTGGTGGATACAGGCGTGAGTCCCACTTTATCTTCCGAGTAGCAAGCACCTGAAGAAAAGGTTTAGATGCAAGAAACTATACGGCGATTTGGAGCTGACACGATGACCGCGGCTGAACATCAGAGATTCTTAAGTGTTCACGCGTCAGGGAATCTGGTCAAACCCGAGGATTGTGGGCATGTAATTGCAGGCCTCGCGCTAGGTGCTCCGAAAGAGCTGAGCGGCAGTTTCGTTAGCTGGGACTCGGAAGAATGCAAGTCCTTCAGATAGGTTTGATCATACCTATGCTAATCGACTGTTTGGATACTACAATGTCAAGATGACCGATCAAAGAAGCTACAGGTCGTAAATCTATTTCCTTGCCCAAATTAGGCGGATGCTTTTCTAAGAGTGATCTTCGATGTTTTTCGAGTCGAAATGCATGAGGATTCTCGACACGTGCGAGAAGAAGGCTGAAAAGTATAAATCTCTCTGTCTAAGTCACTCCCGTATGGCTGGCTTCATCGACATCCACCACCATTTCTTTTGCCCGGACCTGAACGCAAGCAAGTCCAGTGCCTCTGCGAAGGCTGGATGGCAGACTCCGAAAGAGAACATGCCTTGGACACCTGAGCTGAGCATAAAAGCAATGGACTCTGCAGGGATCCAAGCAGCCATTTTGTCCTTCCCTGCTTTTCCCTCTGGTGAAATTAGTTCAGAAAACAGGGCTCAAGCGAGGAGGCGAAACGATCATGTAGCTGATATATGCCAGAAATATCCTGACAGATTCGGATTCTTTGCTACCCTACCATTCTTGGATGATGTACAGGGTGGGAACGCCACTAATTATCCCGAGAATCCTGATGTATTCCTCCTTGTTTTTACAGGTGTCCTTGGCGAGATCGCCTATGCTTTCGATGTAATCGGTGCCGATGGAATCTCTATGTCTTCTTCCTACGGCGAAGGAGTAGCTTCCAGTGAGCTCTACGTAAATCAGTGATTTTCATTTTTCAGGAAGTGACTTGTATTAGCCTATATCGGTGACAAAAAATATGAAGCCATTTGGGCAGAACTCGACAAGAGGGAAGCTGTTGTATTCTTGCACGGAAATCAGATACCTTCCTCAATACCTTGGCCTCATCCAACTCTGGGCCTCCCTGTCTGTGAAGTGAGTTTCTCGTGATGATAAATAACTAAATAACTTCAATTTCAACTGTCCTTTTCTTTCCAGGTCCCAAGCGAGACTTTCAAGGCTGCTGCTCACCTCGTTGTGACGGGTTGCAAACGACGTTTTCCCAAAGTGAAGATCATTCTCGCCCACCTGGGAGGTAGCACTCCTTTCCTTGCATCCCGTGTGGCCATTTTGGCTCGGTATATGGGATGTCAACTGACCTCGGATGAGATGCTTTGTGACTTTAGGACATTTTATTATGACACGGCTTTAAGTGCATCGGGTCCTAGTTTATCTGCTATGAACGATTTTGTCCCCCATACCCGAATTATTTTTGGGACAGATTTCCCTGGTGAGTGATTCTGCCGTTGTCTGTATTTCAGACCTTCAGATGATCGTACTTTCTGACGTTCTGTCCCTAGCTGTCAGCACGCAAATGTCGCTTTGGTTCACTCGACAACTCATCGATCATTACAGTGATGATGAAATCAGATTGCGCGACATCATGCGTAACAATGCATTGGGAGTGTTCCCCGCACTTCGCGCCCGCATTTTTGCTAAGAGAAGTACTGAAGTGGCAAAAACTCACAAGATTTTCCATATGCTTTGAATGTTACTCGTGTCTATGTCGTCGGACGCGTGCAATCAGAACCAAGAGGCATTCTGGAAGGCATTAAACGAGCAATTAACATGATAGCAGATCCTTAGCTCTGGCTTTTGGGGGTGTCAGCGACCATCATTTCTGCATGATCCCGGAAATCCAATGGTTTATAATTTATCTCATTCGTACTTCTGTTACTATTCTCTACAGAAGTGCTTGATCTTGTAATCAGTAGGAGATTTCATGTCATGAAATCCAGGAGTGTCCATCCAGTGATGACTGGGAGTCAAATCAGTGCCCTTTCCTGTAGAGGAAATGGGGCATGTTTTCATAAGTTTGTCGATCCCTTGGCAGTTGTTCCATCCACAGTGGTGTTGCATTAAGACAATGAATTCTATTCATAGCTAAATGACAGATGTCCATGAAAGAAGAGTCAATCAGGATTTTCATGTATTAAACATCCATGTGTAAACATAACTTCCACTGCAAACTACCAACAAGGAATACCTCACTATCAACAAGGAGGAATGCTATTGAAATGACTGAACTTGAAGACATGTTGTATCATTGCAAAAGGTACCATTTGACCCAGTCTCTCTCTTGTTGTCATTTCATTGCCCAGATCTGCAGAACTACCATTACAGACCATCTATGAATCATCTAGATGATTGTAAGTTTAGAGATTGGCACTATGGTGAAATGACAAGTCCAACTCTGACTCACTGGCAGGGGGGGACTTGAATGAGTAAGCTCAATCTTTTGCTTTCAGAGTGCTTGTGGCTCAATGCTGCCAGCAGGATGGATGCCACCAAAGGGCAAATCATAGATGGCACCCCATCCTGCTGGCAACATCAAGTCTTAAGTGCTCCAAAAGCAAAAGATCAAAGCTCAAGGCCCCCTTGCCAGTAAGTCAGAGTCCACCCATTCCCATCCAGCCACCATTGACATGTCTCAATTTCAAGGACTAATCACCAGGGTTCCAAAAAAGAAGACAAAGAAGATACTCAAGAGATTGAACTTCTGTGAGGTAAGAGGTTGACCAATTATCAGACAGAGTTAACATTGGAGTCTTCAGAAAATTTGGTACCAGTACACTTTTGTACCAAATCCAAGACTTCGTGAAGGGACAGCATTTTTTCATAGGGAGGTATACCTGTATCGGACACAGTGATGTGTAATTTGTGCACATAAGTGTCAACCAATTCCACAGGCTGTTGCAGGAATCATGTCTTTCGGGCTGTGTGATGACCTGTCTGGAACCACTAACAAGAAGATTACTCGACGGCATCTCCCGGTTGTCGTTGTCGAGGTAGTTAGTTGAACAAATCGAATATCAAAGACAAGGTAGGGTACACTTTCATCTTTTGAAGAGTGAGAAGGCCCTTTAGGATATAGAGCCATGATTATGCAGGAAGTAAAAAGAGGAGGAACGTATTGTGCCATGAATCTTAATCACATGATTGATTTATCGCCAAATTTAACTGTCGCCCCTTCCTCTCTTCACCATATCGTCACTTTTCTTTCCTGCACAGCGTTCATGATGCTGCGCAATACCATTGCCGCTGCTACTCGTCCGGTCTTCTCGCAGTCCGTCGTACGAATCTTTCCTCCGTTTCGTCCCATGTTTTCAACATCATCATTCTAGCGTTCTGCGACTACCTTGTCTGCCGGATTCCCAAAAGTTACTCAACGTGTATGTATGTTGGTATCTTCTTTACATAATAATCATGCTCACATGACAATATAGCCCACAACCAAATACGGTGGGGTGTATACCGTGTGTTTTTTGCCATTTCGGATTTATACGGGTCTGAATTTTAACTAGGTAACCCTCATTCCAGGAGACGGTATCGGCACCGAAATTACGGACTCTGTCAAGGAGATCTTTGAGTATGTCAATGCACCAATTGAATGGGAGCAGTATAACGTCTCCGGGACGTCCGCCGCCGGTGAAGCACTCTTCAAGCAGGCTATGGAGAGTCTCAAGCGTAACCGTGTGGGTTTGAAGGGTCAGTCAAAAGATTATGTCTCAGACTTTACCTATTGAATGCTTTTGAACAGGAATCCTTTTTACCCCAATTTCACAATCTGGTCATATCTCCTGGAATGTGGCTATGCGCCAACAACTTGATATCTATGCTTCAGTGGTTCTTTGCAAGTCTCTCCCTGGTCATCCTACTCGTCACTCCAATGTTGACTTCGCTATCATTCGTGAAAATACCGAGGGTGAATACTCTGGTTTGGAGCATCAGAGCTACCCTGGGGTCGTCGAGAGCTTGAAAGTCTCTACCAGGGCAAAGGCTGAGCGTATTTCTCGTTTTGCCTTCGACTTTGCTTTAAAAAATAACCGCAAGGTTCGTCTATCCATGAAAGTCACAAAAATATTCATTGCCTTTCTCAGAAAGTAACGTGTGTTCATAAAGCTAACATCATGAAACTTGGTGATGGTCTCTTTCTTAACACATTCCGTCGCGTAGCAGGGGAATATGAGTCATTAGGTATCGAATTCAATGACATGATTGTCGATAACACGTAAGCTTAGTGGATGAATACGCCATGTTGTATTTATTTACTCTTCCAGTTCCATGCAGCTTGTTGCCCGCCCAGAGCAGTTCGATGTCATGGTAATGCCCAATCTTTATGGTGCCATCGTCTCCAATATTGGCGCTGCCCTCGTCGGAGGCCCCGGTATTGTTCCGGGTTGTAACGTCGGACGGGTATGTTGATTTTTCCGATATGCAATTGGACGTCTTACCATATCTCTACATGTCAGGAATACGCGTTATTTGAACCTGGGTGCCGTCATGTTGCGAATGATATCATGGGCACAAATCGTGCGAACCCGACTGCCATAATCCTCAGTGCCACGATGATGCTTCGTCACCTCGGGTGAATCCTGTTTCTATGCGGATCAAAACAGTTGTTGACTATGTCAATTTCAGGCTCGACCCCATCGCCAACAGTATTGCAAAGGCCACATTTGACGTGATCAACGAAGGTAAAGTCAGGACAGCGGATATGGGTGGTAAGTTGTTCCCAGGTCAGGGCAAAAATGAAGAATTGTCATTGATCTATAATTTACAGGTTCTGCTACAACTTCAGATTTCACAGCATCCATCCTCAAGCATCTGTGAAGTATGACAGCATGGAGGAACCAGAAGTTACTGTTAATGAGCATTAACATACAAGTGTCCAGTACTACTAATTGGGATTACTATATCCTCTGTAGCAAAAGTACCCATGCATGCAATATCAATTCCATGTGATCCTTGTCCTTTGCCAGTTTCCTCTCCACAACAAGGAAAGGGTGCCCACTACATGTTCCTTGGACTATCACTCGCCTTCCTTGCTTTTAGATCCATTGAGTGACAGTGAGGACACACCACTAGCCTCATTTTCTGTCTTTATGGTTGGTGCAGATTGCTGGTCACCCTCTGGCACGTCGTCATCCAATGATATTCTGTTGTCCTTGTGTTTGAGTTGTAAAATCGTATCGCATTTCACCTGGGAACGCTTTCCCCATCCATCAACCTCTGGCCTGAAATCTAGGTATAGGGACCATCCAATATTATTTAATATGTTCGGAGGATAGCTGAGGGCCAGAAGTCGCAATGCACCGATGATGAAAGGTGTCGTTTGTTTGAAGGATCGAGATATATATGAAAATGCAGGACCTGGTAAAACTGGCGAACTGTCGGAGAGCGCTTGCCATTCACCGCTTCGTGTCTCAAACAACAAGCTAATGTAGCTTGAGAAAGGTCATACGAGAAGAAATGGATAGAATCTTACACCCTGAGAGATCACCGACATTACTCATGAGGAACTTCAATTGAACACTGAATATTAAGCACTTGCCTGCGTCCCATTATGTTCACATAGGGTTGATTGTCTTCTGTAGATCCCTTTCTCTTTCTAGCTTTGTCTTCTTTAATATTTCCTGGAAAGACTCCTTTCGATAATGCATTCATCTCAGTGTAGACAAAGGCTAGATTTGTCCCAAAATCAATGTAATTCAGTCATCCAGGATTTGATGCCTTGCCAATACTGAGTGCCTCTTCCCTCTTAAAACCCAGACGTTCGGCAACAATCATAGACCAGGCTGTCAATATAGGAGCCCTGTTGATGACACAAGACTTGTTGCGGAGTTTTCCTTCATCCAAGACTTCACTAAATTCAAGACTTCCTTCATAGACTTCTTGAGATCCATCAGGGAGAAATTCATTGCTGTCGCTTGAGCGCTTGCGTTTACGATTTGGAGAAACCTTCTTTTCAGAGTGAGATATAGGTACAGCCAGATTTAATTCCATATGCGCACTGAAATCATGGGTGGCAGGGTTGATGCTCCTGTTCCAGGTGAACTGACAACATTCTTTTCAATTGCCTCCCTTGTAGTGACTGGTTTGCCCTTGTACACATAACCAGCCTTACGAAAAGCAGCTAGCACAACTTTTCGATCTTCCTTGTTTGATAAGCCAACTGCTATGAGCTTTGGATCTGTTAACTCTTGAAGTTGTGTTGGGGTATTGTAAACCTTGTATCTTGGGAGGGAATTAACAGAAGCCCTTGGGGCATGAGGGAGATTCTGACATCTTGCCATTAATCAGCATGGCTTTTGCTGCTGGAATACCATTGTTTGTTAGAATCTTGAGGAATTGGGGGACAGGTAATTTGGACTCCTGATCACTCATGAGAGGATATCCATCCATAGTCATAATAGAGCCAAATAAATGACACCTGTGCTGAGTTGAATGAAGCAAACAAGCCTTCCTCTCACGTCTTCAGCTGTATCGTTTTATTTATCGACCCATTGATCTATCAGGAGAATTTAGCACAAAGGAATGACTAGACGGCCTTCCCTATCTCCTCCCGGAAGTAATGCTGAAGCGGAATTGGATGAGCTTGAAGATGATTTTCACTCGGATGAGGATGATCCTAGCGTCTTCAAAATTCGACAGCCTCTCAAGCGTGCCTCAGCAGTCCTTCTGACGACAAGGCAACTTCATGGCATGTAGTGATAATCACAGTGTCTTCAAATTCAGTGATTTGATGCCACGAGACAGAGATGATTCATGAGGGACATATTGATCTCAATCCATCCTATCAGAGAGGTGTGCTTGGGTTCTCTTATTCGAACGCATGCAGTTTACGGATTTATTATTGTATAGATGTTGTGTGGCCCGACTCCAAACAAGTTGGACTCATAGACTCATTGTTTCGCAATTTCTATGTTCCCCCTGTCGTTTTCGCTGTCACGAAGGATGAAGACGGAGTACCCGTCCGCATATGCGTAGATGGAAAACAGGTAAACCAGAACAGTCTGTCAATGACTTGTGTTGAATCATTCTTCAGCGGTTGACTTCCATTCAAAAATTCTTCGACGGACAGGTATGGGTTGATTTTGTTTGTCCTTGCATCTGTAATGACAAACGCTCAGATACCACGTTTGTTCACTTCTTTGTTCATATCTTGACCCTCGAGGTTACATCCTGCATTTAGATAAGGACACAGCCACGAAACGATTATATTGGTATACCATCTCAGAAGCATCACGGTCATCGCGAAATGGGATTCCAGAGAAATATAAGAAAGAGTTTGCAGAGAAATCCATTACGTGTGGTAAGCATTTTGAATATGTTATTTGTCTCTAGACTCATTCATATTCAGTGGAATATCATGACATTGACCCGGCACAAGAGCGAGAAATTTTTCAAAGGGTACAATTAGGCATGACGCTCACTGCCGCAGGTTCGTTTCATCTGTCTATCAAGGACAGAGGCCATCTCACAGAGCTCGCAGAGAAACTTCAAGCTATTTCATCACCATATGCAGAGTAGGCTCAATATATTTCCATGATTGAGCTCCGCAGTTGACCATCTTCATTAGATGGCTATCAGAACTCGAAAGTAGACATATCACGGTGGAGAACGGTCTTTCACATGTCCTTGAATGGGATACCAAACGAGGTCGTGATTACCAGAATTTGGCCCATTTTATCTTCTGCTGTGACAGGTTACCAGTCGAAGATCTTCCAACAACGCACAAACTTGAGATATGGTTGTCACAGGGAAGCCCTCCTACTGAGTCATTTAAACAGGAGATTGAAGATGTTCTAACTGACTTCTGGAACATGGCCACTGACCGTTCACTAAACGAGGGTTTCCGGCTCATCAACAAACGCATCGCACCCGTAGAATTTGTTTTCATCGGTAAGACACTCATTTGTCCATCCTCAAATCTCCAACTGACTTGTGAAGCTGTCTTGTTATACCAACTCCGAAATTATCCTCAGGACGCGCGGGCGAAGGCAATATATCATCTCCGAAAAAGTATTCGAGAACAATTCATCGATATCCGTATGAACACCAAGGTCGGGAAGGCAATGTGGGCGATCATCGACAGTCTTCAAGTAAATCCGACTTCACCTGTACATTTGGACCTCCAACCAGTTAAATCCATTCAAAAACGGAAGCGGAACAATCGGGGGGACTCCAGTGACGAGGAGTACAAACCTGACCTAGTCCGACAAACTGGAAAGCCTACAAAAATCCGGGCAAGGGGATAAACACACCACCAACTGTATTCCACTCTATTGGGACATTACTTAATTCATGTTGATCTACATCATTGTAAAATCCTCAGCTACCATATTGGGTGCGTGAAGTATACCAGGCCCCCTGTGCGTCCGGAATAGTACGGCAGTATTTAAGCAGTAATTTATCCCGCTCCTTGGAGTTAATGGCAATTTCTTGGAGGAAGGGTGCAATGTCATCCCTTCTCCAGCGTGATCTAGTCAAGAATAGGTTGGCGAAGCGTTGTGCTGGATCCACGGGCAACTCCGTGGAGGGGAAATACGTCAAATGATCGGTATCATCAAGAACCGAGACCAAATAGCTCCCCTGTAGGTAATGAGAATGAATGTGAGATTTGTGAAAGACAAATGGCATACAGATAGGAGGTCAAGGTCAGCTGAGGCCGCGAATGTATCTCCAACACTATCTTTCCACTTGGCCATGAATGCTGCTTTTGCGATAGGATCATGCTAACCACCCAGATTAATCGATGAAATGTAAAGTGAACGTAAAACCAACACGATGATGCCTCAATAACCCGATCCCGACCTCTTTCAATATGCTTACAGTGTTCATTTTCCACTTACCTCCTGACTCGTCCAGTTCTCCGAACCATGCCAAGAGTTGCAATGTAACTGTTCTCGGAACTTCGTGTTCATCGGCAAGTGAGGATACAATGTCATCCAGTGGTACATTGTCATGACGCAAACCAAGTGATACCAGAAGATTCAATATTATTTCCAAAAGGTTTTGCAGGTAATCCTTTGAGATCGGTCGTAAAAACCCTGGTACCACGCCCCCCCGAAAAGAGTTAGATTGTCTTGGGGTCCTTTTTTTTACTCGGAATAAGCAAAAGCAGTCCACTTACCGCGAATGACAAGGACCCTCTTCTCCTTCAATCCATGATCCAATTCTGTATCACTAGCTTGGATCTCGTTTCGAACATCTTGATAAGAATAATAACCTGCAGTTGGACCCTGCCTGTCATGTCAAATCCGCCAAACATGAGCACAAGTACAATAACTCTGACCTTTGATTCAGAGTCTGGTTCGTCCGACTCATCATATTCTCTGCCTCGTAACAAGCCACTCAGTTTGTGTAATTTTGGAACAGTTGGCGTGATCTCCAAAATCTCGTGTAATTCGTCACGAATAAACACAGCTTCCCTCTCGCTTGAAGAATTGAATGTAGACGGGGTAACAACTAGGACTGAATTTGATAATGCTACTGAACGTAAAGCATATGTTTTGTCATTAGTACAGAGCACAGCATCCTCGTTTGGTTGGCCTTTAACTGTCAAGCTAGGTTCGGCTTTCGAGGTGAAGTAACGACAAACACGAGGCAACTTACACCAACGGCCTCGAACTGTCTTCTGCCTTACCAACCAACTGCGCAAGGTCATGAGGCAATTCTAGGAGCTTATACATCCCAGCATCGTCAGTCGCACATGTTGAGAAGCACAAGTCATAATCAGGCATGTGGGGGAAAATGAATCTCAAAACGTCTCAACTCTGATAATGAAATCAAAATCAAAATCAGCTGCCATGTTCTACGTCTATCTCTCCCCATAATAAAGAAATATCCCAGGATCAATAATTACAATCACACTAATCTAGATATCTGCCACCAGTTGAAAAACCAGCGTACTAAGGAGGGTAATACAGAATTCGAGGTGGAATGGAACTATGTGATGATACAAAATACTTATTTGTCCAGGACAGTCGTTTCAACGATGATACTTGTGACACGGTAAGGATCTGGAGAAGTAGATGAAGTTAGATTCGAGGTGTCGCACCAAGGTCACACTTACCAATATTGGATGCGGGGCGACGATCTTCAAGATAGCCGTAACCCTGAGCCGCAACATGACGGGGAACACGGATAGAGGCACCACGGTTAGCAATGCCGGAGCTGAAGTTGCTAATGTGATTCGTCTCGTGAGCACCAGTCAGACGAAGATCATTGTCTTCGCCATAAACAGCGATGTGCTCGTCGTGCTTCTTAGAGAGCTTCACAATAGCTTCCTCAATAAACTGCATGCCGCCAGCCTCACGCATAGCTTTAGTAGAATAGTTGGTGTGGCAACCGGCACCGTTCCAGTCTCCCTTGAGGGGTTTAGGGTGGAAAGAGACCTTGATACCCCATTGCTCGGCAATGCGGACAAGGAGGAAACGGGCCATCCAGAGATGGTCACCCATAGAAATACCCTCACAGGGCCCAACCTGGAACTCCCACTGAGATGGCATCACTTCGGCATTGATACCACTGATGTTGATACCAGCATAGAGACAGGCACGGTAGTGGGCCTCGATGAGATCACGTGCAAAAACTTTGCCGGTTCCTGACGCAGCAGATTAGAACCATGAACGCTGCCAAAGCCATTTCACCAACTCACCAGCACCACAATAGTAAGGGCCCTGAGGAGCAGGGAAACCGCCCTTCGGCCAACCATAGGGCTGATCATCGTGGTCGAAAAGAGTGTATTCTTGTTCGAGACCGAACCAAGGCTCAGAATCCTTGGCTTCGTCAAAAACCTTCTTGGCATGATGGCGGTGATTAGTCCTGTTAGGAGTGCCATCGTTGTTATAGGTCTCTGCCAGAACAAGAATGTTGTCGCCACCGCGGAAGGGGTCCTTGAAGATAGCGGCAGGACGGAGATAGACATCAGAATCACTACCCGGAGCTTGGTTGGTGGAAGAACCATCAAAGTCCCATATACGGAGTTGACCAATGTCGGTCACCTTCTTGCTGACGGTCTTGATACAAAAATATCAAAAGACTGTAGGCCACGAAGAGAAACTAGACGCACAGTGGTTTTGGAGCGAAGGCCACCATTACCATCAACCCAGACGTCTGAAAAAGAGATGAGACTCTGAGGGTGCAAGGGTAATAAACATAATAGACGCACACTCAGCCTGGACCTTGTCGCCCTGAGGAAGCTGGAGGTAAGGGGCAAGGAGGTCGTTGCGGTAGGTGTAGGCCATGACAGTTAATTAGGTAGGTAAGAAAATAGGTAGGGAACTCAGTAGGAGAGGAAAAACACAGGAGAGTAGTAATGGATTAGACTTAAACCGCCAGAACTTAAAAGAGGCGAACAGGGATGCTTGGATTTATTTGTGCAGACCGGTGATTGGACGATAAGCGGTGCATCGCCACTCCACGAACAGAAATGAGTTCTGACTGTCGTAAATCAATGTGGCCGACTGTTGCCAACATAACCACCGTGTATTATCCGCCGCTGATTCTAACCGACCAGGGTCGTTCGCAATCCGTCTCATGCGATTCGACGCCGTCTGCCCGAGAGGATGGCAGCCGTCTTCCGCGGGAAAGTGGCAGCTGACACCCAGGGAGCGGCTTCATTTCCTGATTGGTATATGTTGCCATTCAGTCATGCATTATGAATTCTTATACATTATCTAATCAACCCTCCTCCCGGCACTACCCCTTTAAAACTAACGTAAGAATACGTTCTTGCCACAGCCAAATGAGATAAACATTGAAACACGTCTAACCGCTTCGCGACCCAAGCCTTGCCAGTGTCTCATCCGAGTTCTCCTGCTCCTCAACACTGTCGGACTGTGTGACCTGCATGAAATGGTTATAGTCCGTAGCATAAGAAGAATGTCTCCATTTCCTTTCTAGTCTCCAACGTACCACGCGCAGAACCGACTTCTTTGATGACTCTTGCACCTCGCCAGCAATTATCAATTCATCGAGAATCTAAATCATCCATCAACGCCAAGAAAGCCGAGCGCCCAGGTGCCGCTCACAGCATACGCTTTTTGGAAGTTGAATATCCTGCTCAATGGCAAGAAATAAGGCTCCAAGCTCCGAACAGCCACTTAAACTGCTCACAGATCAAGTTCGCAGACCTTTATGACGGGATCAAATCTACTTCAGATTCCAGTCAGGCAGCCACTTACGTTTCCAAAATATCGGTCTAGAACCTCTACATATCGGTGAATGATCTCCAGTGTAACCAACTCATTGTCGCCTTGTGAGATTCCGCAAACGAAGAAAAGTGAAGCATAACGACGATAGACGACCTTGGTGTCTGCCACAGTTTAGTTCCTGGTTCAGATTGGGAGGGAGGATGCATGTCGACCTTTGTATTCTAGGAAATTGCACATGCGTGTTCGACGCGCGAGTACGAGTTGTGTAACATCTTTTACAATCTTCGCCTTGGCTTTTGGTGCCATCGTCGTAAACCATTTTGCGAGACGAACCTTGCCTGAACGGATCTTATATCAGAGACGATGATGTTCTATAAAAGAGCTGCCCCGACCTTGCCGTGATACAAGAAGAATGTAGTTGATCATCGAGTCCAGTTGTAGGTACGCTTGTTACGCTTGTTACGCCCGGCGGCGAGCTCACGAGGTCACGTCACATCGTTACGAGGGTCACTGATCACACATTCCAAGTGTCTTCTGTACCCACTTCTTACCCGAAAGAATTAGATCCTAGCTCAGCTCTCCGAAGTCCCGGACACTTACGGGTCATTAGCCATCGTTATCAGCCACCATCTCCCCTTGAAACATAATCTCATATCTGCAGCCAAAGACTTGTCCTAAAAATAGTATTTATACCACATGTCATGAATTTCTCATCCCGATGGACACTCCAATTTTCTCTGAGGCTCTGCAGTAATCATATGGTAATCACATGGTCTGATATGTATTTGTCATCTGGGCAGATTGGAGTTCTCCATTTCGGCAAAATTTCAACTATAATTATAACCAAACTTCCAACTCACTCCAGAAGAATCATTCTTGGTAAATCAATCGTTGCAAGGGGATGAATTTGAATTTCCCCGCAGAGATATATATGATGCAAATCCGTCGAATCTCAACATTGTGGGTATGCCAAGAACAACAGTAGCGATCTCAATGGGAGTTCACACTCCCAAATCACTCGGAGATAAGAAGATATCGATATTTATAATATATCTCGACAACTTTCACAACCAACCAAGAATAGGCTCGGCCTGAGATGGCGGCTCTTTTTGCGGTGCTGTTTTCTGTGACCATATGACTCATAGATCTTTTCATCTCTTCCATCATCTCCATGCGAAATGGGTTTTGGGCAAACAAACCCAAAGAGGTTTCAAGATTACAGTCAACTCTGGAATGATGCATAGCAGTCGGGAGAAGGCCTAAGTTACAGGTTTTGGCAAAGTATGGATAATAAGAGGGTTTTAGACACCTTAAAATTGGGAGTAGGATTCACCAGGCCAGGGTATGCTCCTAGGGTATTGGCAAGGAGTGGGGTAAGGGTGACTACCAGTTTACCCTTGACTCGAATCAAGGGTAGAGTTTACTCCTCAGGGTGAGAGATGGACATAGGAACCTAAAGAATTGTCTCGTCTCAGAAGGCGTGAGTTTACTGATTCACCTTTTTTCTGTGCTGTAGGACTTTCTCGGCATGACAATGATTGTCCTTTCGCCAAAGTTGCGCGGCCATACTAGGGACAATGATAAGCCCTTAACTATTCGAGTTCTGTTTCTTCTCTTATTATCTTCGATTCATCCTTCTCGCACTGATCAACGATGCCACCAATCGAATTCATCCTTCTACGGCCATTCGATGGCTTCCAAGAATGTTTTTTTTTGTTTTATCCTCAAATTTACCCTCCCACTTTCCTCTTGCCTTCACCACGACATCACGAAATCTTCTCCCTTCAAGCAGAGTCTTCTTGAACTGAATGAGACAAAGCTTGTGCACGTCCTTGATTTATCCAGAGAAGAATGATGAAAGAGTCGATTCCAAAATGATTGAGAGGTCAGTGCACTTGTGAGCTCACATGGCTTTGTGATATCGTGATCGTATCGTGCCTAGTACAATAAAATGAGTCAGACCATCGAGTTTGGATTATTGAGTTTGACCTACTCAGAGCTTATGTCCTCATCATCCCGCTGAGATCTTCGACAACTTGGCCAGCCTCTACAAGCTTCTTTTAAGACTTGTTCTGTTCATTGAATTCAGAGAGCGCAGTTGCGAAAAATGCTTGCCTAATTCAACCGGTGTCAGTACACAAATGCAAGAGTTATTTAGCCCACACAAATAATAAACAACACCATCGGCTGATATGCGTTTATGACAGGCAGGTTCGAGTCCGGACTATCCTTTCTAATAAGCCGCTTTCGAAAAGATTGTATTCAAGCTTCAAAATTTCAGGGATCAGAGTTGTGTGGAGTGACAGAAAAAGGTCCATATAAGACAAAGTTATTTTTTGCATTGTAAGTCGAGTAGATTACCGCTAGAGATGCGTAAGTACATCAAAAACACTCAGATGTAAATCAACACACCAAGCGACGTGACAGCCAACACCCCACTTGTTGATCTATAAAGAGTACGTCCCAGACGTCACACGATATGGTAGACGGCTGGGGGACGAAGAGAAAAGAAACAGCTATTTATACCTAATTGCCAATTAATGACGTATGTATATCACTTGACCGACTCGCCGGTTCACTCTAATACCCCCCGACAACTGTAAGTTCAATCAGCTTCAGCGAGGACATTTCCAGAGGGACTACTACATCTATAGCAGGAGAATTAGCCATTGTGCGATTGTAGCAGTAACGGAGGAAGGCGCCCGTATGTATAAAAGTACAATAGCCATTGACTTTAGCTAATGGATGCCGCGACAACTGTGCTGATGTTGATTGACGAAGGATGAATGAATTAAGTGCAGAGTAACATCTCTAAATCTGTCTGCGCGTACACTATCGTCTCCACAGACCAGAGTGCTCTCCAAATTTTGCTTCTTTAGTGACTCAGTTGAATTTCAATTCTTCAGAGATGCAGACTCACGTTTAATGTCAGAATAATTCCCTAGCCCCAAGTGATTGGGGTATGTCCAGGGGCGGATCCTTCATGGTCACTAGAAGAAACCTTCTGATATGACGATGGCAAGCCCATGATATCAAATGGATTACCATCATTACATTCCGTTACATAAGGGTAATCCTATGTGTTGATGGAGGGTAGGGATAGCAATGTCTACTTGCAACAATTACAAATACATACTGACTTCGAAATCGAAAGAAGATCCAAGGAACTTGAGATACTCGAAGGCAATTCAAGACAAAGAAACAGAAGATGGAACCCAGATGGAGGAGCGGACATAACGAACCAGGAAAAAAAACCAAGAGGGGTGGATTAGTGAAAGATCTACAACTACACTTAAACGTGGTTCTGCCGTCGTTTCGGGAGTTTGATGACCATGTGATCGTAGAACTTTTTATGGACTGGCTTAACTTCATCCCCGCACTTGATGGAACAGAGAGCACGAAACGCAACATTCCACGGAAATCGCGATGCTTTACCATTATTCGAATCATAGGCGTAGGCATAAGATGCCTTGATTCTGTCAGACATGACCCTTGTCATAATATGGAATTTGGATGGCTCTGAGTGAAACTTCTGAGATAGTTTGCGGAGGATGTCTTGACGCTTATGGATGGGGAGGCTTGTGAAATTAACACCGTCAGACTGCCATGTTTGTCGGAGATGCTCTTGGTGTTCGCGATAAACCTTCTCTACATGGGTCTTGATCCGCTGGTAATCTTCTTCTAAAAGAGCCGCACCTTCCTTCTTTCCGTTATTCTTCAGCTGACTGATAAGGGCTTCAACCTCTTGTATGGGTCCGAGTAGCTGTTGATCGGCTTTATGGACATAACTACCCTTCCATTTGTCTAATTTGATATTTTTTTCCTTTTCTAGAATCTTCCCGTATTCCACTAGGCTCTTCATTATAAATGGTCTTCTTCCGGGTTCCCTGTCCATCAGCTTGACATTGCTTGGATCGGCAAACTTGTCTCTAGCAGATTTCCTCTTGAATGTTTCCTTCCAATAAAGTTTTTTCATCCCGTATTCCCGGTGGTGTTGTTTGAAAACATCTTCCCGAACAGTCTTCCCAGTTTTGCGACCATCAAGAACAGTAGTAAAACTAAACACGGTCCTTAGAAACAAAATTTATGAAAAGTACTCAGGCTCACATATATGCGAGAAGTTTGGTCATCGGATCTGTATAGTCTCTGATGCATGATGAGTATTCATGGAAATTGGAATAAAGCCCAACAATCCCTTGGCCCGCCATTGTTCCCAAAAGATACTTTTGCATCTCATAAATTTGATTTTCTTGAGATAACTGGTCAACGCGTTCGAGAAACTCCATTACCCGTTCATTATGTGTTTCGAAATAGGTATCGAGGTCGGCAGGGGGGTCAGCATACTCAGGGTCAGCATTCACGAAGCTTCTGACAAGCTCTGGCTGCCAGATTAACTTGGCCTTATCGCCATCGTAGTCACCTATCCAGATATTAACCGGGATGTCGCAGGAAACTCAAAGGGGCTCACCGCCCGCTAGCCAATCGGCGGCTCGTCGAGGACCCTTGACAGATAGAATAATGACATCTCTAAGGTAGTGCAGCTGGGACACATCCGTAGCTTGCCACTGAAGCTTCTTTGAGTGAATGATGAGGGCGATGGGGGGGAAACCTCACCTTTTGAACATCAGTTGGCAGGCGGCATGGTTCCCTAGTAATGAGGACATCACCCGTAATGATATCCGATTCTACACCATTCACAGTGATTAGGTTGGACTGTGAACTCTTGAAGAAGAGTTGATTTGGCTCTAAAATACCCACAGGATCTAGTGTGATACATTATATTTGAGCTGGGGAGGTTGACTCGGATACACAACTGGACTCACCGGGAATGATCCAAGCACTTGCGGACAGTGGTATATCAATGTGGCAATTTTCAATGACACGGCTGATGGTTGTTTTCACCACTCTGAAAATTTTCTCCCGGAGTATTTCACAATTTGACGGATGGAACCCAGAGTCAAGGAAAGCCATAATGGTCTCCTCAAGCGAAGAGGGGCAACCGCTGACTTCGTCCGGCCACCATTCCACGGAGCGCTCAGTCACATCTTCAAACATCTGGGTATCTTCATCTTCATCTTGCACTTCTTCTGTAATATCACGTTCAGTATAACCACTAACACGCGCAAGCGCCACCTCTTCCCGAGCACGTCGTGATCTCATGACAGAGCCCCTGTGCTCAAAATTAACCCACAGTCGATGTAAGCCGATACGATCATCAGAGTCGTACTCTAAAAGAGGGTCTACGATCTCGTCGACAGTTTTCTTCAGGAATTCTTTCAGTATCTCGAAGCCAACACCGTTTTCGTTAATGTTGATGACAACATCGGTGGAAATCCGAGTAGGACTTTTTGAATGTGAAGTCCGTAGAATATCAATGGTGCGCTGGGTCGGGTCCAACTTTCCAGGATAGTGGATCTTGATTAGAGAGGGACGGAGTAGGATCCTTTCACCCTCTAGATCGGGGTGTTCAACGAGAAGTCCCTAAACTTCTTGATCAGTGGAGGGGCCAAACTAGCCGAAATGTCATGTACCTTGGAACCTCGTACTCGAACCTGGATTGCGGACGGTCGAGTAGGCCAATCGAATTTACGTGTCAGCTTTTGCAGCAGATCGCGCGTAATAAAACCTGCACCATCGGTCATATCCGAACCGGTTTCACTCTCTGAACCGTACTTTATTAGATCAAATGCTTATTAGACTCAGAGCTGACTGACTGATGTCTTCAATGACTTCAATATGATGTTCGTCCAATGTGATTCCATGCACAGAACTCGACAAACCCAGAGAAAAGCGAGCTGCCCACTTTGCCATTGTCTAGAAAAGGGGTCAAATTGAGTCCTGTATATCTATAAACACCAATTACTTGTCTGTTGTTCTTTTCAATCATTGGGTTATGCCAAGTCAGGAACTCCCTGAGCCCTAGTCCAAGAGGGGCCCTGTCTGGCAATATGACCGCTGATTCGGCATCCCAGCGTTCATTAGTTTTGAAGTAGAACACCGTCTGTTCCTTGCCATAGAATGCTCGATAGACCGAATTGCACAGGATGATCGGTTTACGAAGGAAGTCAAGTAGAGTATAAGTGTCTGCTTGGACTAATCCTTTACCGAGCTTAAGGCGAAAAAAGCTCTTAGAGCCATAACGACGAGCGAAACTGCAACCTGGACCAAGTTCAGCTGGGTTAAGCTCTATCTTATAATCGGCAAGAGATAAGTCCTTCCGGTCCGCCGAAACTCGCTTGAGACTTGCGGTGAAGTGAATTGTTCCTCCTGTTTCATTGACTCGTTCATGATTAACATCTTCAGCATGAAACTCTTCTTCTTTAATGAATTCTCTCCAGGGGTCCTGAACGACATTGAACGCAATTATTTTCAAGTGGGGAGCAGCGCCTTACTGATGCAATCCTTTCAGCACTACTCCTGTTAGTGAATAAAACATCTCAAGGAGATAGAGGATAGGATAAGTAAGTTGAGGGAATTACTTCCGAGGGCGATGACCTTACCTCCATTGTCTCCGCTGAGAAATACGTCGTGTACTTTTCTTACACATTCTGAATGCGGATTTCCGGAATAACCTGAAGGTCGGAGTAAGTCAATCTCTTCGAATTTAATTGCTCTTCCACCGGTTATAGTATTCCAGGATAGAATGTCTTTAGAGACCAAACGAGCAAGCTCCCACTGGCCGCTGTATGGTATTTTTTTGTTTTCGATCAGTCGTTGGATAAAGTAAGGAGGCGACTTGGGACCTGTCAAATATAAAAATCCAACGGAGTCTGGAGGAAGTCTTACGAGATTGATATAAGGAATATCTGGGATGATGCGGGACTTCTTAGTAGATGGAGCATTTTCGCAAGTTTCAATAGATGCCTGTTCAGATTTCCGCTTCAAACCTTGGTCAGGGTGCGAACCAAAATCAGATACACTAGATAATGATGTAGGAGGAGTGTTGGGTTGAGAGTCATCTTGATTCGTGTCGTCGTGATCAGTGTCGATCCCTAGATATCGTTGGTAGCAAAAAACATATATTTCCACAAACACTCACTTGCAGCCTCAATCCAGAAATTAGGTTTGGTATCAAAACACTATTTTATAGGTAATGGCGGTGGTACGGGAGTGAGGAAGGAAAAGATACCTGAGATAGGGGAGTTAAAGGGGAATCACACGTTATCGGGAAGTCTGATGTACTGCTGCCTAGCAAAAAGGACACTTTCAGACGTGAATGAGCAGAAGGCACGAGGAAATCTAATACCTGACGCGTCCTCCCCGATGTTTGTGGGTATATTGATTGTCAGGCTCATTTCTTTTGTCATCGATCGCGATCAAATAGCTAGAGGCGTTAGTGACGAAAGGAATGAAAGCAGTGTTAATCTGTCAGAAAAACAAGTAGAAACAGTGATGGTTCAATTGAACATATCGAAAGTAAGGAAGTCGTGGTCCTCATTTGGAACACGTGAATGCAACATGGCTCTTTGATTGATGCATTCTGCTATAGTTCATCCATGGATCAACCGCAGGTGATATCATCCGTTGATCTCCCAATTTATTGATGGGAGAAATGTTGAACGGAACCGATGCACACATATGGGCTTAGAAGGAAGGTTGGAAATTAGGCTATGGATCGGGCAGGACAGGACACAGGTGCTAAGTGAGAACTTAATGAACAGCAGTGAAGTTGGCGGATAGCTCAGCCAAAGACAAATAGTCCAGACACTGATAGGGCCCACCACGAGTGACCCACGGGTAGTCACATCCCCACCCGTACCCGCTGTCTACCCCATCAAACGGGTCACCCGTATGTAAAGGGACGGGTAAACAACACAAAATACGGGTATCAACCACGTGATGTCATAGGCAATCCTTCAGCGAAGAAAAAACTCAGGACGTCTTGTTGATACAGTCGTATGCGCGTCACGCTGCTAATCTTCGTTATGTTGACGCCGCTCTAGTTTGATCGCTTGTCTGAACCCACCACATGCATGTTCTGCGTTTCTTGGTCCTCACGATGACACATCCAGACAGGAAGACGATGCGATACAGGTAGAAGCTGCACATGCTATAGCGTTATTGGCTAGCTCTGAGGAAGCGCTGTCGACGCTACTCGACCACAAGGCACCTCATGGATGGCCGATATCGCGGGGCCATCCCAGTCTCAAGCCCAACAAGTCAAAAATTCGCAGTTGGACGAAGGACGGTCTTAGTTACCTGTTTCAGGTGTGAAACATGAGAATGTCCTTTCAGTAATTTACACGACTTACCTGCGCACAAACAGTCTCTCGATATGAAATTCTTTTTCTAATTCTGTTACAGCGTAATTCACGTCGTGTGAGGTAGTACAATCAACAGCGCTCATCCGATCGATGAATCGCATATTAGGGCAGTCATTAACCTTGTAAACAGCCTGATTGCATTTTCTTCCCCAGAGAGTACACCTCGGCAGACAAAAGCATGTTCCATCCTTTGTAAGTTGGGAGAGACTGTTCGCCCTTGGGCAGCACTGATTTGTCACAGATTACTTGATTGCAGATGATTCTCTATGTAGTGCTGCGTTTTACCGTGGCTGTCTGGAGAAGTTCACAACGATCGTTCGGGACAGCACGCTCGAAGATAATAGAAGTGAGTGAGGTAGAGAGTGTTTATCTGTTACGTGAGGTAAAGTCATAGATTCTCTGGATAGGACAGCTCCTGTGACATAGATTTTAGTCAGCCTTGATTGTTGTCAATGCAATTTCACTTTTCGACAATGAAATACGCAGAGCCATTACCGACGAGCTCTACTTCATCCCCTTCATTCATACCTGTTTATTTCACCAACACGTTGGTGTACGTTACGCTGCATGTCAATGCGTGCGAGCGTTAAGCAGGACTGTTACCGTCTTGAGGACCAGTATTATTGATAGCGGTCTTGGTACGGCTATCTTAACCATCTTCAAGAAGCGAGAAGAAGATGCAAACGCACTCAATGCGGCACTATCAGCAGTATGCAATATTGTCACCGATTTTTCACCGTTGCAACCTGTATGTTCTCATTACTCTCTCTTTATATTTTGCTGACTTGGGTGTGGAGATATATCTCAAACAAGGTTTGATGGAAAGGCTACGAGAATGATTGTTGCTCGGTGATCCAGCGCTCAAGCTAGGAGCCTTGTGGGCTGTTTAGAAAATCAACGACAGAAACAAAACGTAGCGTGATGTGCCAGCTTGGCTGGGATCGAGTTATAGAGTGCGCTTCTATCAATATCTGATCTGTGCTCACGATGTACATTAGATATTTACAACAGTCCTATCGATGTTCAAGAACAAATATTTAGCATCCTTAGGAATGTGGCGGAATCACCCGAGGGAATTGATATGATTTTCAAAAATATTCCGATGGAGACACCCTTGGTTCACATCACCAGTGCCAGTACATCCTCATCGGATGATGCCGTACTCCAAGCAACCTATCTCCTCGCCAATCTCATCAATGGCAGCAAATTGCAGCAAAACCAGATAGCCTCTCGTCCCCAACTTCTCAATAACCTGCGGACATGCTTAGCTGAAGGGAAAAATGAAATCAAGAGGCCCATTACCTCGTGCATATACCAACTTGCGTAGAACTCCAAAGGTCGGTGAGTGATCATCGAAGCTGGTACCATCTCAACGTTGCGGCACTTGTGTGAATGGCCTAACCCGGGGGTACCACCTTCCTCGCCGATATCTGTTGGTTCGATTGGAGGTGGGTTGAGTAGTCGAGGGATGAGTCCGGGAGGTAGGAACTGGAGTTCGACGACGGGTATGAGTATAGGAGGGAGTGATAGTTTATCTCATGCTCATTGGGGTGGATCGTCACATGTGCTTCCTCATTACTCTTATGGAGGTTTTCATCATCATCATGCTCATGTTCATGCTCATTCGAGTATCTATCAGCCTCATTCGGCGGCGATGGAAGATGATAAATAAGTCATACAAAATGCGAGGGCAGCGTTGGATCGGTTAGATACGTATGTTTGATTATCTGGGATTTTGTAATTTCGAGTTCTATTTCTGTCATTTTGACGTGGATCTCTAAATCGAACTCATCCAAGCAGGTATGTATGTTCTTGCTTTTTCTAATCAAAGCCTTGGTTTTATCAATACTTTCGGGCCAAGACTTTCCACTGAGGCCTCAAGAGCTTTATGTTGATCAGGACGCGGTTGGTTCAAATACATGCATTCAAGTATAGACCCATAATTGCTAACATACAGGAGTAGAATCCACGAAGAGACAAAAATAACAATTTATCCAATTTTTACAACTGCGCCTTTTGGTATTGAGCTCAACACCATCCGCTATAGCAAGATTTAGCATCAATTGCTCGTCAGAAAATCGCTAGGCCACTGCCTCCTAATCTGAATTTTCAAATAGTCCTTTGCAAGCTTGACACTCTTCTCTTGTACATTCGGGGACCAGCTTTCGCACACCCGCATACCGTACTTGACCCATTGCCACAGCTGAACTCGAGTAATTTCAGCGGTCGTGGCATCTTTCATGAGATAGTTGAGTGGGATACAACCATTGTCATCGACCCAGGCCGCAGTGTAGGCAAGACAAGTCAAGACGTTTTCACGGATGCCGTCTATGGTAATCTTTCCCGGTACCTCCGTGCTGAGAAGATCAGCAGCTGCAATTCTGACACCTTGATGTAAATTATGATACTGAGGGGTGAAGTTCAACTGGATTATTTTGAAAGAGAAGTGTCATACCTGGTTAGGTCCAAGTATGACCTATTCTCTACCCTGAGGGTAAACCCTACCCTTTCTATTAGGTCAAGGGTAGAGTCGAGGGTAGACTTTTGCTACCCTTACCCCACCCTTACCCTTACCCTTACTCTAGGATACCCTACCCCTGGTGGGCCCTAGACACTCAGCAGTAGCCCTCAGCCCTCAGTGTCTACTGTAGAGGTGACACTGAAGTTGGTCTCCTGTTATCCCTTTCTATTATCCATGTTACTCGCAATGCCATGTAGTCTATATTTCTCTGTTGGGTATTAAATATAGTTGTCTACCATAGAGGTAACACTGAGTCTATATTTCTCTATTAATAAAGAGCAGATCTTGTGAGGATAGACTTTTGTTCAAATTTCAAGCAGACAGACTAAATAAAGCAACCTTTACGGTTGAAAAAAGCCTACAAATGACATAAAGTGTCCCAAATACAGCCTGAAAAATCGTAGTGGGAGTGAACAGTGAAATGATGAAAACTGGTTTTGCAGAAAGGGTGAGATGTAAAAATTTACGGGAGGGATTGTAAAGCAAGGATGCAGAGAGTGACAGAGTTGTACAAAACGTACAGTTAACAACAAATTAAATTGCAGTGCAACCAATGAGAGGAGTGAAGCACAACACGCCATGAAGCTAGTCCTAAGTAAAATCATGTTTTATGGTGAACAGCCCACGTGTGAAGAAAAGGAGAATACATGAAAGTAGCCAATTTGTGAGTTCGATAAGTCCGATGAAGTCTATGCCCGAGTCAATCTCTTTATCCCAATCTCTCCCTATGAGATCTCCTCGGGACCGAAGTCTTTATGGATGGGTTCAAACCTGTTGAGTGCGTATGTGCTGACATGGGCATCACCGTGGGCAAGTGGCCCCATTGGGTTGGTAATGCAGTCCAAGGATTCGGCGATTGGGGATGCTGAATATCTTGTACACCTTGCGAATGTGGTGTTGAAATGCGGCCGCGAGATAAAGAACTGGACTGTGAGTGGGTAGCAGAACCACGATTCGTGTCAGGTACCGGCATGCTAGCCCGTCGTGTATTGGGACTATATGACCTCAAATATGTTGGTCCCGAGTCAATCGAGTTGAATGAAGTGCTAGGTGAAAGAGAAACAGAACCTTTGCGCCGTCCTGGTGGTTGTCGGGAATGGATGATATGATCACTGCTCGAATTTGGCGAAGCACCACGTAGAGAACCAAGGGAGGTAGAGCGACCTGGAGAAGAGGTTCGAGAATATCGTCCGTGTTGATGCTTCATAAACGGGGCAGAAGGGGGGAGTAAAACAAAATTGTTCATAGTCTCCGGCGTTGAAAAGTTGGGGGCCTGAGATGGAGGATTGCTGTGAAAGCTCTGATTACTGCCGGATCGCATTGGATACGGGTTGGCCCAATCAGGAAACGATCGAGTGAAGTTGTTAGACATGACTGAGGGGCGTTTGTTGTTAACCCACCCATCCTCAGATGAGCTGGAGTACATGGAGCCAGGGCGAGATTGATAATTATGACTACTGGCACTACCGCCAGGAGAGTAACCACCGCTACGGTAGCTGGAAGTCTCAGGGGTATAAATGTGGGAGGGAGAAAGAGCTGAATCAGATGCATCTCTCCGCAGGATTGAGGTTGTTGAACTGGTGTGTTGAGGTATAAATGAGTTTCTTTGTGGTTCGTGAGGCCGATTGCGTTCCAATTCCCTCAGAGACGTGGTATTGTCCGACTTCAATCCCGGTATGATCCCTGCTCGCTGACTCTCTCGCCTGAGCCGAGTTGAGGCAACAAGTTCCGCGTATTGTCGTTGCTCCATCACCTTCTTTTCTTTTGCCTTTTCTAATCTTCTCTGCTCCTGTGCCAAAGCCTCTGTTTCTTGTCTACGCCTGTCTTGCTCTTGTTCCACCAACCTCTTCCGTTGTTCTGCTCTGAGAAAAATTGCCTTTTCTTCCTGTTTCTTCTTCTGCCGAACAAGATGCAATGGTGCCTTGTCCTCCGAGTCTTCTTCTGCAAAACGTACCACGCGTTTCACTGGAGCAGCAGCGGGAGTTGAAGGCGCACCTGGGAGCAGCTGCAAAGTCATTGAGGTAATCACACCGGAAACGGGTGGGAGAACAGTAGACTGCGACATTGAATCGGACAATGACACATCTGACTTGCGTTGGTTGCGCAGTGGTGATGGAGATGGCAAGTAAGAGGTTCGAGGATGTACGGCTGACAAAAGTGGTCAACATACCTTAAAAAAAGGTATTTGGGTATTACTTACGAGGGTAGAAAGTAAGATCAGCACCAGTCTCAGAGGGTGGTGGTTTTTCTGTTAATAGATCTTGCAATATTGGGATCCTATGAGTATCCTGTGAAGATTCGGAAGGTGGCAACGAGGGATCAAAGTCGGGATCGACCATTGCGTCCAATAACTCGGAGTACTCAAGAGCAGCGACCGCTAACGAACCAACCACAGGAGTTTGTCTGACACCGTCTCGAGAAGGGAGGAAGACAGAGAACCGATCCTCAAAACATGGTCGAGATATCCACCGTCGTATGCCAGGGCTAGCAAAAAAGATTTGTGCTGATTTTGGAGGATGTATGACTTCGTGACTGGGGAGGTCGAGAGCAGGAAGAGGTACTGGAGTATTTCTCAAAGAGAATGGCAGAATTTCCTTTGCATCATCAGCAGATAAATCTTGCAAACGTTTGAGTAACTGCCGTTTGAGCATGTCGTGCCGCATGTCAAACACTGGAGTCGGTCGCAGCCGATTGCATGAACGAGGAAAGAGATATTCGGGGGATTGCTGGAGGAAGGGAGTTCCAGACAAAGGAGGATTGATGTCATTGTTGATTAATATCTCAAGGTTGTGACGAGCCCTTTCTGGGGAAGCCACAAACCTGGGCTTGCTAATCGAAGAACGGATAGACTGGTCATTGTCTGAATCCTCTACGGGCTCGTCTTCTATGTTACCTGAATCTTTGCGCACTGGATGCCTTGTCCTGGGATCGGACAACTGCAATGTGGGCGGGCGCTCGTCTCGATCCCAGCCTCCAAGGTTTGGAAAGCCGGAAAGCGGAGGTGGATCTGGCTCCGGGCGCTTTCCACCAAGCCAATTCTTCCACGATCGCCTGGTGGGTTTCCCAGCCACGGAAGTGGGCTGAGAGTCTTCCTCGGGGGTAGGCAGACTCAGACTTGTGGAGCCACTGGACGAGCTTGAAGACTGTGGATGGTCGCTGGCAAAGCTGAGCTGAGGGGTTGAGACGGTAGAAGATGACGCGTGAAGGGAGGGAGGGGTGAGCAGAAGGCGCAGGTGCTTGTTGGACGACTGTGGGTGGTCGGATGGGCTGGACCTATCATGCTTTGAGGAAAAGACGGCAGCAAGGCGACGCATTAGCTGTGCCGTAAAATATCAGGGGGACATGCAGGAAGCTCAGACAGATATCTTGCTGGCCACAACGAGCTCACGAGACACCTCAGGTTCAGACAGAAAGTGGGAGCGAGGACAGATCCCACACAAAATCACGAAAAAATGAATCACGTGTTCGCTAATTCTATTCTACTGCACTACTATTCTCTCGCCGCTTCTCCTCCCACCACCGCACAATCCGCCTTTCATAGTATTCCACAACCCCACCCAGATAGTCTTCTCCTATCCGGATGCACTTCGCTGCACGTCCGATTACAGTCCTCAGCTCCTCCGCCAGCGTTCCAAGTACATCGCGCGATCTCCATATGGCATAGTCCTCAGAAGGACGAAGACATTTCGGCCTGCACCCGTCAGTCAATGTTGTGGCTGGCACCGCCCCCCGCAATGGTTTCACCTCTAATGGTCGGTGACATGAGGTACCAACATTTACAGGGAAGTGGCTCGTCGCAATGACGTCATCCAATCCTTAATGGATAGAATCCATCAGTCAATTTTTTTGCTTTTGGAATAAACTTACCCTTTTCTGTGCCTAAAAGAGCATGCTCGCAGAAGTCCAGATAGTCATCGACAAGACTTCCGCCCAGATCGCCGACCACCCTATTCCTCTTCTGAACCCCAGCTTGTAATTATGGTCAGAATCGCTTACAATTCATTTTCAGAGCTAAATAGAACATCTTTCGCGGCCGCATCAAAACCGTCTTGCTCCTTGAGCCTTGCGACCCATTGGTCAGCCTGCGGAAGTGCCAGCGCCGGGTCTCCTGCATTGTTAGGGTATCTGCATGACAAAGGTTATACTTGAGCCGATGTCCAGAGAGTTGAAGTCGCCGGTACCTCGGTTTCCCATCTAATCCATAGGTCATCTTAAGTACTATGATCATAGAAGCCATCAGCGCCACTTCTGGAGGAATATTGTCATATTTGTAATTTTTCGGGTCTCTTGACTTGACACGTCTCAATTCAGGTGCAAGAGAGGGGTGTAGAGTAAGCGGTAGTTTGAGAATGTGGGCAATCCGCTTCACTAGGACATATAAAGCAGCTGGATTGTGTTCCTTCATAGTGAAAGCCAATCAAAAAAGCAGATGATAGGAAACGCACGCGTTCCATTCATGTCTTGCGTCAGTCGCCAGAGAAGAGGAGCTGCGTTACATTCGGGGGTGAATATACCATAAGTCGTACATATTCGCTTAGCTAGTCGGCCCGCCAATTTGTGAACCAACAACGTAGCAGGAACGTGCTGTTTGACATATATTAATTCTAAAGACTGGTGACACGAGGCTGAGAAGACATACGCGGGGAGATAGTGCCCGGATATTGTGCTTTGTGAGATGAATCACCATATTTGAGGGAAGCAAGCGAACAGGGTCCAGATAGGGGAGCTCATATGATTCGATGATTCTGTAGCCAGATGAATAGATCATAGCAACATGTTGGTTAGGAACAAACCTGGCAAGGTCTTTATACAGGACTGGAATGCGTAACTGCCAGAGTGCAACCGTAATCACAGCAAGAGTACTTGCTGGTCCTACAATTGTCCTCGTCCATCCCCGCTCATCCATATGTATTCTTTCCGGAATCAGAGTGGAATCGTTTGGATTACCTTCATCAGATGAATTAGAAATCTCAGAATTCTGGCGAAGGAGCTCCTCCATCTCAGAATTGTCTTCAGTTTCGGATTTCTTCTCCTCCCCTGCATCTTCTTGATCCCCACCGTTGTCAATTGAGGGTCCAGGACCGGTATCAGGAGTGCTGACGTTAGCCACCTGGTGCTTCAGATTGCCCTGAGATTGATTTCGATCACTTCTATCCTGTCCTTGTAGGTGGAACCAAGGTTCTGGAGGAGGGGTGTCTTTCATCAAAGAAAGGTGTAAGCTCCAAATGTCACGGCAAACGGTCTGCTTTTTCCGTTAGAGAAAGAGGAGTGCGACCAGATATTGGATTTTGCACCTCAAACTCAGGAGGCAGATTCCAGAGCTTTTGCATGGCTTCTACCTGCATGCGGAGTAGGTGTTGCTGACATAGAAAATAGTGATAGCGACCCCGGGCACCATGATACACTTGTTCGATCGATATCCTGGTCTGTACAATAAAGGTAGGAACATATCCTGCGAATTTGCAGTGATTCTTCGCACCTTTTGCTTCAGTGTATTCTTCATTTTTCGTTTATGCATGACATGCCCGGCATCGTAGTCGACTTCATTCGTCTCATTTCTGTAATTCTAGATCTATAAATTAATTTCCACTCATAATGAAACGTCATCTCACCTGTAAGACATGCCCTTCACTACATGCAATCAGTCCGCTCGAGGAGTCTTTATGCCATTGCTTCGAACTACAAGTGGGGCATCGTCGTCTAGGGCCCATGTTCCAAAAATGATCAAGTAAGAGACCAACGCCTTGAAAATAAGTGGACCGAGTCAAGCCTCCAACACTCCAAATGTGTTATATTCCCACGGACGACTTATTGATGCCAGCTCCTCAACGCGATAGAAAACTGGCAACTTCATTCTTCTTTTTGTAACTTGCTCTCGGAAAAGTCGACTGTCTCTCAATGAGACTCTATTTCCTATTTGCACTCTTGTCCGTTCTGGCAACGGTTGCTATCGCGTAAGTCACCAAAGTCCGACATCATACCCGCCTATGTTTACCACTGTACAGATGGGAAAAGGTCCCCTCGAAAACGTCTTTATTATTCATTTCACCGAGACTTACTTTCATCTGCAGGAGGACTATGAGATCTTTGATCTTGTTGGCGCTTTAGAAAATGCAGAAGGCAAAGGAACGACGTTCTATTCCTGGTTGGGTGTAACATCCACGGCAACTACCTCTGAAATCGCGAAGGCATATCGAAAGCTCAGCATCAAGTTACAGTAAGTGTCAAGGATGAAATATGTTTCTTAACACAGCTTAGGCTCTCTCTCCTCGTAGCCCTGATAAAAACCCTGGCATTAAGGGTGCTCATGAACGTTTCGCACGTCTAGGCATCGTCTCCAATATTTTGAGAAACAAGGAAAGCCGAAGAAGGTTGGCAGTTCACTTGGTTATCCTCTTTGACTCTCTTCACATCTTCTCAGGTATGATTTCTTCTATAAAAACGGCGTCCCGAGATGGCGGGGTACAGGATATTACTACTCGCGTTTCAGACCCGGACTTGGAGTGAGTGTCAGCCATGAACCCCAAATCCGCTATCCTGATAGAGATGACTAGACCGTCCTCGTATTTCTGACACTGTTTACCTCGGGTCTACAGCTGCTGGTCCAGAGAATCAATTATAATAAGGATCTGGCAAGAATTAAACTCATTACAGACCGAGCACGACGTGCTGCCTGGGGACCAAAAATGACTCCTTTAACAGGTCAACGCAAAGTCCGCGTCAACCTTGGAGAACAATTTGACGAGGTCGGCTTGGCTGAAAACAATAAGTGGATAGAAATGGTTGTTGAGGGTTCGGATGTGTACCTCGTGAGCCTTCTATTCTATTATTTTGTTCATCCTCAGGAACATTTTTCAGTTCAACGACGATGGAACATTACATCCTATAGATAGCTCTACTGCCACACAACCTTCAATCGACAACACGTGGTTTTTCGCGCTCGTGAAAGACCTTTTCATCAAACTGACTTCTAAGCAAGAGGAAGACACAAAACCATATGTTATTGACGAGTCCGAATCAGATGATACTTCGTCTATTGGGACCTCTGGAGGCACAGGAAGTGAAGTAAACATTCCCCAGGAGAATAATGGTAAAGGCGATACTCTAACAATACGGAGTTTACCAGTGGAGAAATCTGGGGGAAGAAGAAGAAGGAAAGTAAACAAGAGGCGTTAGTCCCTTCCCATGGGTTTGTTGCATCACCATTGCGCCGAAAGTCTCAATTCGGCATTTAACACCTTCGATACTAAAATTACGCTGCCTAGTGGATTGTAATCGTGGTTCCAGACAGATGCATACTGCTTCCTTGAAGCTTAGCAGATCATCTTTAATCTCAACCAATGCCTGTCCTGTTTTTCAAAGGGAGCACTATTTCCTCGATTGACATAGAAGCAATGCTTCCATAATCTTTTCTCCTTGGATCTTAAGCTTCGCGGGCCCCCAAGGCTTCGATAGTCTAATCACAGTATCGAAGATGGTCCTGGAAGTATGCTGAAGACGATTGAAATACATGCTATAGGAGAACGGTGGAGAAGTTATCGGTATGGGTCTTTATCGAAAGATAACACCCGTCGATAATGGAACAGTGAGTTTATTGACACCTTGGCCATCAGAGCCTTTAAAGTTAGGTGAAGGTATCCGAGACAGCAAGCAACTCCCACCTAAGATTGATCTACAGCCTGAATAGAAGCAGGGACCTAAGTTTACTGATCTTATGTAGTACCTGCTGATCGAGGCTATAACCTTGAGGCTTCACGGCATGCTCTGAAGCTCTGAAGAGTAGGGCAAACCAGGTGGTTGGTACTGAATACGAATATCCTATGCGATATGAACAAACACTATATTGAGTAGCGACAGTTGGCACCTTCATGAGACATACCCTAAATGTAGAATTCCGATCCGACCAGCCTGTGTGCTCCAAGAACATCCACGCCTGTCCAAATTCAGAGACAATGGACATTGGACATTGGAAACCAACCAGACTACGATTGTCAGTATCCGCTAGCAAACTAAGATTTCCCAGCTACCCCATCAACCCGTCGACTAGCAGGATGATTGACAGCTATTACCATCCTGCTCAACTTCTTTTGGCACTCTCTTTAAAACAAGAAAGGTCATTCTCGACGAGACCCTTTCCCGCAGATTGGCAGGAGCAAAAGACCTTTCATGATGCTCCCCATCTCGTGCATCTCTCCCCATACCATTTGCAGCTGTCGATCCATTCCCCGGAATCGAATTTGAAACTCTTCGCCGTGTTTCCTTGTGAGAACACCGGGGGCAGAGAACCCCGTTTTTCATTTGCCGATCCATGAATTCAAAAGGAAGCGATCTGATTTCAGTGCCGCCGTGATAGAATCCAGCATCTAGCTTGGGCTTCAGGATAACCTTTTGCTGTGGGGGTTGCGCTACTCACACCTAAATTAGCAAATATCAGCAGACCTCTAACCTGTATGCACAGTCAGTATACACAGACATTGAAACTATTTTGAAACTATTTTTCATGTTGTGTTCCAACATTCAATCAGATTATAAGTAAGTGCCCATCGTCAACAGCCATGTAAAGCTGGAGGATTTTGTATCATAGCTATGAAGGATTTGACGTATCAGTTGACGTAAAGGGCTTTCCCGCCACCTTCTCGCCAGGATAAACAGAATGTAAGAATTTGTTGATACCAGTAGGGTCTGAACGGCTTGGAGAGAGAAAGAGGCAATCAAGACTCTCTCTATACGGTTGCATGACACCCGCTTGTCAGATCTCTGCATATGAAGGGGGCTTGCATCAGTTAGAAAGTCTTTCTGTTCGCATGATTAGTCAATCCGAGGCCTGTATCCGAGTTTGCATATAAGCATCCCCCTCATTCATTGTTCACCTTCTATGCTGTAGACTTGAGAGCTCGAACTAGTGAAGGGAACCATACTGGTACATCATCACAACGTTTAATAGTACTATCATCGCTTGGCACTCTTCTAAAGGTGTATCCCCTCTCCTTCGTAGTCCACAGCAGGTCTGGTATCCTGACTTGCAGTCGCCCTCGGAGTCTCAGGAAGATTAACGGTCTGGACCGTATTTACACTCGAGAAGGCAACCGGTGCATAATGACCACTGTCGACGACACCCTTCTCCTGCAATGCGAGCCTGAGTATGGATATTCGCTCAGTCTGTGATCCACTATGCATGTTAGGTGAGATGCATGGAGAAAATACAAAACAGTTTACATCACAACTTCGTTTTCGTCTAGCGCCCTCCGGACTTCTGGATCAGCCGTTTCTGGGATTTCTGTGGATTGATAGTCTCGTAACATTTCTTGAGTCTCTCGCAGGTGCTTCAGGGAGTTGAGAAGACGCGCAATTTCTGGATGGAATTATGAGCTATAAGGACACGGCTTCCGCTCGACTTTACCCTCAGTGATCACAGATACATCGAGACTGATAGCCTGTGTGAGAGTGAACGGCTGCGCATAACGAGGCTGATAATTCATTGGTAAAGTTGGCATCAACCTGCGTGCGAAATTTAATCTAAATTTGGTTTACTACTTAAAGACTTCTGGCCAGACTTCGCGAAGCTGCTCTAGTGTGCTGATTTCAAGTATGTTGGCATGATCCCTCACAGGGTCAAGCGGTTCACTTCCAATCTGCTTCGTGACACCACCTTCCACCACCTCAAGTCCCTTCTCGCGAAAATGGACACATTTGTACCAGCCCTGAGCGATGGCACCATCAATGTTTCCCCGATTGTCGTCAATGAAATAACATTTAGAAGGATCGGTGACACCGGCTTGTTTCATTGCCTGAGTTCTTGATTAATACTAGATGCATGTGGTACCCGGGTACATAACCTACCAGCTGATAAAATTCTGCCTCTGGCTTACATGAAAAATCCTCGATGGTATAGTCACAGTACACAATCCCTTCGACAAGGTCCCTTAATTTCAATATTTGCAAGACCCTCTCTGCATGCTAGTAAAGCTGAGAGAAGCATAATAATCAAGGGCTAAAAGCACGCACCGGCTTATATGCATTTGTCAATGCCCAAACTCGAGCCTTGGAGCGGTCAATGTCCTCAAAGACCTTACGTACAGCCGGATTATAGGAGATCATGTCTTCGAGGGGCAGCGAACCATCGCACTTGCGGTCAAAATCTAGTGCATCTAGAAGATACATTCCACTCAGCCCAGGCTCTGGACCATACGCTAGTTGCATTACCAACGGCGTGATGACGTTTGAGTCCGCGTAGGGCCAGTCCATACTGAGAGTAGTATCGGTGATGTAGCACGGCAGCTTCTTCATGACTGAGACCGATGTTGACAAAGTAATCTAAATTGTCACTGAGCAAGAACATGGTAAGAAAATCCTGTGTTGGGCTCAAGTAGCTCACTGTGGATCTTCTTGCCCATCGCCTGTGAGATCATGGAACTGGCCGAGTAAAGCGTATTGTCAATGTCAAACCAGACCACGATCCTTGCATCTAGGAGCTCTTTTCAGTGTAAAGACGCGTAGTTCTGCACTGTACAGACCTGTCTGCGAGTTCTGCTCGGTCATGGTGATCAGGAAACGTTCCACCTAATAAGCATTCCTTATGTAATCACATGTCCTCAAAATGCAACATTTCAAAGCATGCTTGAGAGGTGAAAGAGCTAACATGAAGACCCGTAGGCTCGTGGCCGGTATAGTTGCATATGCATGTGAGAGTGTCGGGCTCTGACTGTTCGTAACCATAGGATAGGGGTTGGTGGGATCGGGTATTTAGTGATGACTTCAAAGGCTGTCAAGTCTATCGCATACTTGTAGAGCACTTGTTCAGGGTTCACCAGAGAAGTAGAGGTGATTGGTAACAGTTTGGATCATGAGGTGGTGTTGACCCATAGGACGGTAATAGATCATCTCAAGAAAATGAAGGCGAATAGTTGTAGTTTTTATTCAAAGGTGTTGGAATAAAAATAAGTATTTCATCTCTCAATTATGTTTCGGATTAGTATATAAGTAGTGTGCTTTGTATTCACTATCCGTTTGTAACCTTCTCCGATCGTATTTCAACAGTGCTCATGTGCGGTTGGTTTCGAGATAGTGGATGATATTTTTTTTACGGTAAGACAAAGACATGCTGACAGGTATCGTGCTACCCGTTTCATATCTCTGGAGTATTGGCAACCCCGTGGTTATCATAAATATAGTGTCAGCTTGAAATGATGGGATCAATATCATTCTGATCCTTCCGGCATTCTCCGTCAGAACTGTGTAGCTTTACAGCCACCCGATGCGCTGCACTTGACTAGTATCCTATATCGGTATCGGCTCGAAGACCTCAAGAACAAGGTATGATGTCCGGTCAGCATTATCAGAATGTATGGCGACTGATTACAGGTTTTAGATGGCCAGAAGCAAGGAACTCGCACCCGGAATTGGAAGCCTCAGCCGCTCCCAGCTCTTCGCCAAGCGTGGCCTGTTCAAGGGTCCCAAGAAGTCCGAAAAAGCTGTTGCTGAGGAGCCTGCGACAGTTCTTGAAAAGACTGTAGGTGGTGCAAATAATGGAGGCCAGCGTCTTGTTCCTGTGCACAAAGCGCCTCGCTACTATCCCGCAGAAGATGTACGCCAGCCTAAGAAGAGCCGAAAGTCTCATAAACCCCCTACTCTCCGCTCCTCCATCACTCCTGGGACTGTGTTGATCCTGTTAGCTGGTCGTTACCGTGGAAAGAGGGTTGTTTTCTTGAAGCAGTTGTCGAGTGGACTGTTGTTAGTGACTGGTCCTTACAAGATCAATGGTGTGCCCCTTCGACGGGTCAACCAAGCCTATGTCATTGCCACTTCGACCAAGGTTGAGCTGGAAGAGCTGACGGTATGTGCTTGGCCGACTTGACGTTGTTGATGGCTGGAATAAACGTGACAGGTTGATGAGAAAATCAATGATGCCTACTTTGGCAGGGTTGCAGTGAAGGGTGTGCACTCGGCAGAGGAGGAATTCTTTGAGAATGGAAAGTCCAAGGCGAAGGAGGCGTTCCCGGCTTCCAAGGCAGCTGACCAGAGGGTGGTGGATGAAGCAGTTATTGCTGCTGTGAAGAAGACACCAGAACTTGGCAAGTACCTCAGATCGAGCTGGGGCTTGTCGAAAAACCAGTACCCTCATGAGCTCAAGTTCTGATGAAGGGTCTGTAGGATAATATACACAGCGAGTACCATACAGTTTATGATTGAATGATTTCATCTGGGTGAGGTCACGCGCAGGACATGTTTAGATGTTTGCTCTTCGCAGTCATGCTGTTGTTCGTCGGCGGACGCACGAGAGATGTTTTTGGGCCGAGTTCTATCAACACCTGACTCCCGCAACTAATGAATTTCTTGACCTGGCCAGTGCACTCCCCTTTCCCCCGGCTTTTCCTCCTTATGCCTCCACCGTCCTCCTCGGAACCGTTCTCCTGCGCCTCGCCTTTCTGCCGACTGTCATATGGGTAAGTCTCCAGGAGACTCACAGGCGGCACAGCGTTCATGTCCTGCCAGAGTCGTCGCAAGGTTCTCAAGTTGGAACAAGCTCAGAAGGACGTCGGCAAGTTGCTTCCAGTCTTTCAGCGTCAAGAGTTCCAGGCCATGCAGAAACAAGGGATTCGCGGGCACAAGCAGTTCCTCATCGACACACATCGCGAACGCGTCAATGCCGTCGTATGTTGGTCAGGTCCTCTCCACTCAGCTGCTGACTCTCCATTCAGATGACTCAAAAATTCAACCAGCTCATTCAGGAGCGTAATTGTGATCCCAAATGGACGATCCCCATTTCCGTCCTCGTCCAAGCACCCCCTTACATCGTGTTTTCCATCATTCTCTCCTGTGCAGCCGCCGATCCCCTCACCCCCTTCCGTTCTGAATCTTTCCTGACCCTCACGTCCCTTGCACATCCTGACCCTACAATGACAATGCCCATCGTCCTCGGCATCATAAGTATGGCAAACGTGGATACGCGGAATTGGTGGTTGACCCTGGCAGAGAGAGAGAGGGAGAAGAGGTTCCACGAGTGGAAGGCCACCAAAGCCGAGAGACAAGGAAAACCCTACATAAAGTCGCCTCTGAAGAGCATCATGAGAGGCTTGTCCATTGCGAGGATTGGACTCGCTATGCTTGTGCCTGGGGTGAGCTTGAGTATTCACTCTTGATCGGTCCAGGGTTGAGTTTCGTGTAGGGTGTGCAATTATATTGGGTCGCGTCAGCAGGGTGTGGTTTCGTGCAGACAATCGTCTTTGACTGGATCGACAGTCGGCGGAAGCAGCGTCAACTGGTACAAGAAGCACTTGCGGAAAAGCTGTCCGAAGCACGGACTACAAAACGTCTCAACAACTCTTCTTCAAAAAACTGGGCCTAATGTGAGTGGTATTCGGATATATTCCAGTGAGCCTAGCGGGATGAGGACAACGTGGAAATCGAAGGGAGCCTATCCCGTCAGGGTCTGGGCACCCGATGGATTGGTCTTGATCTAATTTGACCGTAGTGCTCATCTGAATTCCGCTTTCAACACCCTGTATTGACTATTCTAGACTAGTGGCATTTACATCCTGTGCCTCAGCGTGACACCCGGATTGGCTGGTATACATGCTCGGACAGAGATTGAAGGAATAAAAACTGAGGCAAGTTCGAATAAGATCTGCAATTGTAACCTATACACAACAAAGGAACGAGAGTGGGGTGAAGTATGCGATGAAATATTTATCCTAGGCCGCCCCAAGGACCACGAATCCGACGGGCAAGATGAATGTCTCTCGGCATAATGGTTACGCGTTTAGCATGTATTGCACATAGATTTCTGCATCTCCAGTCTTCAATAAATGTGCTTCAGGACTGAGGGCTACAGGACTCACGCGTCTTCAAATAAGTGAACCAAGTAAGCTTCTGCAGCCTCTTGAAGAGCTAATAAAGCAGAACTCTGCCATCGAATACCCGCATCTCCATGACCATTGAGATCCGTGGTCATATCCTCTGCAATTTCCCTCACCTATGCCATTTCAACCAATACTGCATCAATTACTCCGGCCAGAACCAACCAGGCTAACCACGCACCAATCGCGAAAATGGCAACTTTCTCAGTAACAAATCTGTGCTTTTTTGATACTTCTTGATTTCCCGTATCGCAACTACACCTGGTTTGAATCTATGTTTCTTTGCTGGTAATCATTCCAAAAGCATCTCAGTAATCCACTAATCTTGTCCTAAAGGGTACACACCTTGTGCCTGTGGAGGTCGAATAATAGGGGGAACACCACCGGTGCTTTTACGCGCTGTTGTGCGTTCCACTGTGACTGTTTTCTTTTTCCTTGGTGGTGAAGGCGTTGGGGGTTCTGAGTCTTCTTCTACAGCTGCTTTCCGCTTCCTTGAAGGACCTGCGTGACTCTGTGTTATTTGTGCCATTAAAATTTCAACAATAAAAGCAAAAAGGGCTCAATGGAGGAGGAGGAGAGTTTTCTTGTTATCCGTGCGACAAGTTGAACTTGCAACCGCGCTGACCGAAAAAGGAAGGTGAGGGATCAGGGGCTGATTAACCAATTATGATCCCCTGAGAGTAGAATCAAAAGCAAAGATAGATTGTTCTTTGCTCTTTTCCCCGTTGCTGCTGTGGCAGAAGTATTGTACCGTGCCATCAATCACTGAGAATTGTCTAACACTTTAACTTCTCCTTCCTTTTCTCACTGCTACATTGAACGCATGGCTGGCGATCATGATGTCGTCACTGGCTATTATAGATACACTGATATTTGGTTCGAGTGGTGCGTCCAGACTTGTCTAGTTCATCACCCCGATCCTCGGAGCAGATTAAAAATATAAAAAGGTTTAAAGCTCTACCCAGTGATGAAGATGGGGCCACACTGAAAGCCATACTCGGTTTGTTGTTTCAGTCCCCCTTCTGATGATGAAATGCAGCTCTGAGCGGACGTGTATAGCACACGATGCGATAACACACCCAGACCATCCATTGCATATCGAAGGTGTCAAAGGAATTCAACTTTACCATGGTAATCATGGAACGTCACACAAGCATCGATGTTCGGTAACGTGAATGTTCCAGGTACATTCGAATCTGGAGAAACTCGCCTTTTATTCTCTTCCGCGCAAGTAGAATATGTGCGATACTGGCTCCACGCAATGAAGTTGACCAAAGCATTGCTTCCGATCCCGTATTCGGATTGTTTGATCCTGTCTTCTGAGTTGAAGCATATCACGACTCATGCATATCCCGATGGAGGTGCTCTCCGTGGTGCCGTCAGGGTCAGTTTACGTACGCCATTACCGGATTGCTTTCATACTCTACGCACCTTCTAGAACTTGGACAAACATAACAAACGCTTGAAAGGCTCTAATCCAGCCTTGGTCTCTCGTTGTTTTACATTCCAACGTGTTCGAGAACTTGTCTCAGCAAAGAGTGGAACATGGCTTGCAATAGACTTCGAAGGTTGGGAACGTGACCATACCATGATCACAGAAATGGGATATAGTATCCTCAAATGGGACGAACAAGGAAACGAGAAAAGAGAGTGCGGACATTGGATCGTCAAAGAAGGAGAGAAGTATAGAAACGGGACTTTTGTTCCTGATTTTCGATACGTGAGTTGGCACACACCCCGATTTCTCTTTCTCTCAAAAGAATGTCATGTTGAGAACAAGGGGAAATACCCCGTCTAGCACTATAACTTCGGCGAATCTGAAAAAATGGCCAAATCAGAATTCAAATCTCGCCTTCACCATCTCCTCACATCACTTCAAACGCCCGACAGCCCATTATACCTGGTCTTCCACGACAATAACCAAGACATCAAATACATGAAATCGAATTCCATTGAAGCGCCACTCGAAAATCTATCTTATCTCTTGCCTGACAGTGGCATACCAAAATCTGGTTTATTTGTTGTTGATACATCTGATTTGTTTATGGCCTTGTCTGGATCAAATGATGGCCAAAGGAGGGGTCTAGAGAAGACTTGTAGGATGTTGGGTGTAAATACTACATTCTTGCATAATGCAGGAAACGATGCTTATGTGAGTGACCCTCGTTTATTGCACTTGATTTCACCTAAGATATCGTCATGGAAGTATACTCTCGAAGCGATGCTACAAATGGCCCAAGGTGAAGCTGTGGATGAACAACGTGAACGGAGGTGGCCCAATCGTACGGCTCCTGGTTCAGTTCAAGTGGAGTTTAAGCCTTGGGAAGAGAATAGTGATTATGATGAGGATGACCATATTGGCCCGAACGTCCACAATACCTCCTTTGCGTGATGAATGAAAGGGATTTAAATTGAGAAAGAAAAAAATCGTTGAGATTGGGTGCAAACATACTATGATGTACTAAGTTAGTTGGTATACACAAATTACCTCAATAGCAAGCGAGAACAAGTTTCACGGATCCATAGCTTCCAAAGCGAAAATCATTTGCACTTCTTGGATTCCTTGAATTGTTCACCATTGATGGTCAGGCTCTCATCCTCATCGCCATCACCCTCATCCTCATCGTCGGAACGTTCGTCTGTGGCAACATTCGTTGTGACAGCCCTACAGAAAACATTCGGTAATTAGCAACGACATATAGGATCACCTTTACCTGTACAAGATTCGGAGCATAAGGGCAAACCAGAAGAGGTTGAGAAATTGGAGGAGGAGGAGAGGAGCAAAAACTTGGTATTTCATCCACCAGACAAGGTAGGTGCCCTCAGACCAGACCCAATGCCTAGAAGTTTTGCTAATGTTTTGCAGAATATCAGATGGAACCTGATTGAGTAAAGGTGGACGCACGGAATGAGATCATATTCCGTCCAGACGGACCAGAGGATGACCAGATTCAAATAATGACGGAAATACCTGAGAACATTTTTGACATATATTGAAAAAGAGTTTGGATAGGTACCTACGCCCAAACGCCCACAAAGAAACCAAATGCATACATCTTGGCCCGATCCCATTGGATGTAATTCAAAATCTTAGAAAATGCCAGAAATACGTCAGGAATATCCATGCTGACGAAGACAGCATTCCCAATCAATGTCAAGTTGATAAGATAGCTCCAGCTGTCAGAAGACGATGAACGGTCCAAGTGAGGTGATGAAATTTAGGTAGATGCTTGGCATACCCAATGAGCCAGAGAGTGACAAGGTGATGCGCGACAAGCTCATGATAATCTTTGCGCGGTTTTTCGAGGCGAAGAACTAAGACGATGAGTTGCTGGCACCAATAAGCTGCTTGCATGAGCTGATAGTGCTTGAGTTCAGGCAACATGTCCCAATGTGGATAGTCTTTTGAGACAATGGGGTAAGCGATAGAAACACACCAAGAAGGAATACTCACTGATCCAAAAGTATTCGGTGCGAAACCAATAAGTTGGAAGTTGAGACATGATGCGCTGAGACAAGCGTTGAGTGAGAAAACTATCTCAAGGATGTGTAAAACTGACCCATCCCCAGGCACCGAAAGCGGCAAAGTAAGTCAGGGCATAGGCCTGTTCACAGAATCTGTCCGTCTTTGCCGGGTTCCTGATACCAAAATGCCGCGCGATGGGCCGAGAAACTCGAGAGGAGAGAGATTGGCGAATTAAAGACCAGAAGACGACATAGTATGCAATAAAGACCAAGTCCCAATAAGACTTTTGGTAGCGTGGATCAGCATCTTGTGATCCAGGAACGCGTCCAGCAATGAGGAAAATGTTGGCAAAAGGGTTTGGTAGGCCTGGAGAGATCAGTGAGGCGACTAACTCCCAGTTTACATAAAGGATCGGGGGAAGGGCAAGGACTTTGAATGCAGAGGCTGGGAAGCATCAGCAGCTGGCAAAGAGCTCACATGGACGAGGCTAACCTGGCTGTACTGCCCAGCGGAGAAAGGGAGAGACATGGGCACGCTGCGGTGGCATAGTACAAAAAACAAAATAAAATCAGTCACGCGACGCAGCACTCTGTGAAATCACGTGAGGCGCTTTCTCCCTGCCAACCATGCTGCCCGTCCTCGGTCTGTTCCATGCCCTCGCCTGCCCCGACAAGCAGTGTTCCAGAAACCCGTGTCTGTACTCTCACAGGAACCAGGAAGACCTTCCCCAGCCTGTTGCTCTTGAAGTTCCTGTTTCTCTCGAGGTTCCTGTTGTCCAGGCCCAGCCGCCTAAACGTCAGATTGCCCAGTCGACTAGCCCAGCTCCCGCAAGAGAGCCTCCTCGCAAGTTGCAGCGGACAGGGAAAAACAAGAAACCAGTGGCTAGAGCTACCATCTCTCAGACCTCTGTAGGCTCGTGTGCTGCTGCTGCTGTCTGCTTTGTCTCATCCTCCTAGAATGGCGTACCTGTTCTTCGGACCAACGCTGCCCAGTCTCTCGTTCCTCTTCCCGTCAGACAGGTCGGTCCTGCTCATGTGTACTCTTGCGTCTTCTCATGCCAGCCAGACCATGCTCAAAACCCTCTACGAGCACTTTCTCGTCCTTTACCACTCCATATCATCGCTTAGTCCCAGCCTTGCCGCAGACCATGCAATTAAGCAAGAGGAAGAGGTTTACAAAAAATCCAGTAAGCTGACTTACCGAAATGTAATGCTGTGCCTTGCTTTGTCCTACGTCCAACTCATCATAATAGGCGATCATCCAATGCGTCGCTGCAATCAAACGTAGACCAGTTCCGACTTCCCTGTCCGATTCCTCCGTGGGAACAGAGGATGAATTGAAAGAACGGGCTGAAAAGGCCAAGTCGCTACAAGCTCTTGTTCTCGATCGTACACGGTTAGAGCCATTAATCATGTCTCAGAGCGACTTAGAAAATTGGGGTTATATGGTTGATATACCCCAAGGTCCAGGCGGGCATGTGTCTCATATGGAGGGGCAAGTTGTCAAATGTGAACGTTGCTCACAGCCGTTTCAAGTGTGTCAGACTGGTTCTGACACGGAATGTTTACACCACTGGGGAAAGCAGCGCACGATTAAAGCGGATGGTAAGTCTGGCCCACCCATGTTTGCTGCACCGTGTTTACTTGCACAGGCGAAAAGATCCGAGTATATACGTGCTGTGCTCGCCCTGTCAGCGAGGGTGAGGGTTGCGTTCACGGAAGACATGTCTTTTACGAACCGTCAGTGGATGACCTACATTCAAGGCACGCGTTTTCACTCTTGCAACCTTCCGAGAATTCGGATGCACTTGACATTGCCGCTATGGACTGTGAAATGGTATATACCACCGGTGGTTTTCGCGTTGCTCGCGTATCTCTTGTGGATAGCAAGGGAAAAGTAGTTTTCGATGAGCTTATTCAGATGGATGAAGGTGTTTACGTCACGTAAACTTATCATTTGTCTGTCAAGTCCTTCACCAACTCATGAGGCTGTCTGCAGTGATTACAACACTCGGTTCTCTGGGGTAACAGAAGAGAGTCATTCAAAGGCTACACTCTCACTTGCATCAATACGAAAAGCCCTCGACAATCTCATCAATCAAGAGACCATCCTGGTTGGACATGCTCTAGACAATGATTTAAAAGCGATGAGAATTGTTCATAAAAGATGTGTCGATACAGCAATCTTGTTTCCACACCAAGCGGGTCCACCGTATCGTAGGGCATTAAAAGATTTGTGAGTTTGTCGGTTCTATGTTCGTTTTTTCCTCTGAGAATTTGCCTGTGATAGAGTAAGAGAAAAGTTGGGCAAGTTGATTCAGACGGGGGATGCATCTACGGGACATTCATCTGCCGAAGACGCAGGGGCATCTCTTGACCTTGTTAGGTGGTTTATACTTAATGAGACTTGCAGCCCGAAATCAAATTCCGGGTCCAACTAGATGCCTTGTTCCATCAAGAGCACTATGGTATTATGAATACACAAGTCTAGATGGTCAGAATAATGTTATCGAAGCAACTTGAGAAGATTCCAGGACCTCAAGGATAAACCCATCATATCCATATACTGATTGGATTTGTGTCAAATGCAAGTTGACTAGAGGGAGGACTTACGACGAGTTATAGGATTAGGTAATTGCAGCCCGTCTTCGTCGTCTGTCCTGTTGAGATGCATGGAAGGGGGCGGTTCTTTGGGACTGAGGAAATGGCTGATGGTTTCGAAGCGGTCGTAAAATCGTTTGTGAGGAGGCGCGTCTGGAAGAGGTAGCTCAGATGACCATGACGGGGCCAGAGTGACAGTAAACGTACTATCTTCGTCGTCTTCTGGTGTGCCTTCGATTTCCCAGTTACAACGTTTGTATCGTTGAAAGAGAGGTGATCCAGGCTGTTTGATGTGAAGACTCGAGCGGAAGGCGAGAACAGACGGAGCATACGATGTTTGTGTGTACTATGATCTTTTTGACAGTGTGTGTACTTCCAGAAATAAAAAAGTCTAGTCCATGTTGAAAGTAGTTGTAGAAATCTGCCAAGTGGTCGGATGAGGATAAGATAAGATGGAGGACTGTCTACATACAGTCAGATTCGGCAGTGAGATGGTGGTTAGTGGAGTGGATTGTCATGCGTTCGTCTTCTTTGTAGTGGATTCTAAGAGGAGGACCGAGATCGAGAGTGAGATCTTGAGCAGTTGTAGTGTGCAGCTTGATGTGAAGAGATCTAGATTTGGATGGATAGAAGTGCAGGCATATGCCATCGTGTCCCTGACATTTATGAACACGAAAGAGAGTAAAAAAGAAGAGAAGGCTTCACCTTGATGACAGCACGTTCAATGTCTCCATGCATCACAGGACACTCGATGACTTCGCCCAAGGGATCGTGAGGATCTTTTTGCAGAATCAGAATCTTCTTGACCTCCTGTAACCTGTCCTCGCTCTGTCCTGTTGCAGCCTCGATGTCGTCATCAAAACCAAACCACAGGCCGGGGTACCTCAGATCATTGTCCCCATTTCCAGATGGATAGGTAGGACCAAAAGTTTTGCTGACGCCTAATCGGTGCAGGACGCGGTCTGGGGAGCTGAGGATGGCATCCTTGTACTTGAGGATGAGAGGAGGGCTGGAGGTTCGGAGGTCGTGGACACGGATAGTGTGGAGGCGTTGGTGCGTTCCAGAGAAAAGGAGGGAGATGTGGGGACGAAGATGAAGGAGGATGGGAGGAGGAGGGGCAGCTGAGTGACAGTCGTAAGTGATGTCGATCTGGGGAAAGTACTGTTGCATTCTGCGGAGAGTGTCGAGGACATTCCAGAGGGATGCACCTGGTTAGTCCTGTGTGTCAGTAAATTTATTTTTTTGCTGTTCGATATATATTTTATCCACCAATTTCAAACAGCCCGAGTCCAATGCCTGGGCGGATGTCATGCTCAAGCGTCGAGTGCATAGTTGCCAAATGCGGAAACTCCTCATGGCAGATGCTCGTCAGCGAACAATCATCAAGGTAATCCCTCCCCTCATCTGCGTCCACCTCCCCCCCTTATTCCCATACCCAGGTCTTCAGGAAGTACTCCAATGCACTCGGCCCAGATGCACTCTCTTTCATCGAGGATATCCTCACAGAACATCAAATCTTACAAGATGACCTTGAATCTAGCGTAGAAACTCTCGCGAGAGAGTACAACAGCCAAGATGGTAAGACTCGTCTCTCATCCATTTTTATCAAAAATCAACTTTCTAGTGTTCCAAAGATGCCACCACCAAAGTCTCGGTTGACATCCTCCAAAGGGTATATACCAATCTGCAAGACCAAGACGACGACGACGACATCAACGGTCACGGTGCAGTCCTTAACGATGGTCTCAACCCGGAAACTCATCTATGGTTCATTGATTCATACGAGATGCCCAGGTGGCATTGGTCAAGTGAGAGAGGTACATTCGAGCGGTGTGCCCTTTCCAGGTTTTCATCGTTCAATAACGAGTTAACTATTTTCAGTGCTCCTACTAAACAGTCAATTTCCTCTTCTCCGGAATCCAGAATAACTGCCATCAGAGACAGACTGGATATCATCCGGCAGTGTATTCTGCGCAACGAGCACTTTGCTCCCTCCACGATTCCCTCGAGAGACCGGCAGAATCTGCTCACCTTAAAGTCCACAAAACACCTTCTTGGAAGACCCGGCCTCAAGTTTTTGCTGCTAGGAATGTTGTCCCATAATAAAGAGGGGAAGATGTGCTTGGAGGATGCGGATGGAAGCGTAGTATTGGATTATTCTACTTTGGTGCGTCTTTCCACTTGTATGGAGACTGCCCTGCTGATTCCCCGTTTGTAGGGTGAGCCCGGAGAGGGACTATACACAGAGGGTTGCTTCGCCCTTATTGAAGGCGAGTATACAGAGGATGCCACCTTGAAAGTTATTGCGATTGGCCAACCTCCTTCGGAACCCCGTGCAACGGCCAGGCAAGTTGTCAGAGCCTCACCATCTTGTCTTGCTCCTCATATTTTGCAGGTCAATATATGGTCATATAGATTTCCTCGGTAAAGGAGCAACGTCCTTATTGCAGGATGTGAGTTTGATGCCTTCGATCACTAGGTCAGAATCTCATGGGCAACCTAGGCACATCTAGCAGTCAGAGTTCGGGAAGAATTGCAGGATACTCATTTCTTTTTCCTCTCTGACGTTCATTTGGACGTCCCGGATACGCTCAGAAATCTGCAAAGAATGTTTGACAATTGTATCGAGAGCGATTTCATACCCAAAGTTATCGTCTTCTGTGGCAACTTCTCCAGCAAGTCGATATCGCGAGGAAGTGGCCGAGACATACAAAGGTATGAAGGTGCGTTTCTCCCTGCTTTTTTGATTATCCAGTTCCTGACATGAATATAGACGGCTTTGGTGCGCTGGCGGATCTCATACTACAATACCCACCAATTACGCAGACAGCGCACTTTGTACTCGTTCCTGGACCACATGACTTGACGCTCAATTCAATACTTCCACGGCGACCAATTATGTCAAGCTTTACAAGTAAATTGAAGAACAAAATACCCAAAATCCATTTTGCGTCGAATCCATGTCGGATCAAGTTTTTTGATCAGGAAATCGTGATATTCAGAGAGGACTTGATGTCCAAGATCTTGCGCAATACGGTTGGCGCAAAACTTGACATCTCGAGTTCGGATTTGAAGCGATATGTATGTGGCTTAATACATTTCCAGTTCTTCTCTGATGGCCTCGTTGTAGTTTGTGCAGACAATACTTGATCAGATGCACCTTAGTCCTCTCGCTCTGAACATCCAACCTGTGTTGGCTGATTATGACCACACTCTGAGATTATACCCTTTACCAACGACCGTTAGTCAAGTGCTGCTTTTGTTGCGGAAGAATGGAGACTGATATCATTGTCAGCTCGTGTTAGCAGACAAATACCACCGGTATAAGCTAACCTACATGGGCTGCCATGTTTTCAACCCTGGCACGTTCTCAAGCAATACTCCTGTATTCTGGATGTACAAACCTGCAGAACTCAATTCGGAAGAGTGGTGAGTCTAATTCAACTATACAAAGGCAGATTTGGTGATATGCTGAAGTGTCCTTGACATTCCGACTGATGATTGACCAACAATTGGAGTGAGGGCACAAATAGGTTTGAAAAATAGTTGAGCTGAGTATTGATAAGTTTTGATACATAATATTCTCCAATGATGAGCAAACTAGTAATACTTAAGGTCTCTAGATAGTTACTCAATTGAATGTCCTTGGTGGATCAAGGGCCTTACTGCCACTGCTCTCTCATGCAACACACTCGGTAGACACACAATGGTTGAGGACAGCTATGAAGCTCTATGAACTCAGCAAGTCGCTGACTTGCTATTCAGATCGTTGATCCACATCATCTGTTTCAGTAATAGCCACCGTAATGAAATTATTCTTCCTCCACACGAGGTCTGAAATAATGAGCCATAAATCAAATTAATGCTATGGCAAGTTCTGAGGTCCATTGTAAATGCTGTGTAAGATGTGCGACCGAGAGTATTCGATCCAAATCTGACATCACAGAAAATAGGTGTACTGGCCTGTTTCTCTCAGGTGGCTCAGATGCAGAATTAATAAATACAGGACTATGGAAATACAGGGATGAATTGGGTTGGTACTGTATATTTATAAGAGGAGCTTTATGTTAGCTAGGCTATCCGCTGTCCAAAGCATAATGCCTTCCAACCTATCTGCTGTCACGTCTCGGGTTGTAGCTTGTTTAGTCTCTATACTTCGTTCCGACTTCGTGTGAGGGCTTCAGTCCACTCCAACATGTTTGAATAGGGATTTCTATGGCCTGAACTTTGTGATACCAAGGATCATGATCCCATCAGTGGAATGATTCCGAACTCGGAAAATGATCGCTTGACGGTCTTAGTGCAATGATGGGAGAACACGTCCTAAAGTTGCCCTGTTCTTACCCTTGTCCCATACTCCATCTTCATCCGTTCTCTGTCCCCCGTATATCTCATTATCAATCTACATGCGCTTGTGCCTTTGACGGGCACATATCATTGAGTCGTATGTTCCTTTTTCATTCATAACGCTTCCTGCCTGATGCCTGTGCTGCGTTTCATTTTTTCTATACTTTCCTTCAAGCACCTCAATGTCTCAATGGAACATTAACGATTTCTTCTATACGCTCATCTATATTTTTCTCATCGGAAATCCGACAACTTTTTGGTCGAGGACGCTTATTTGGTTTACTCGGACCATCACAGTCTCTCTCCTCCTTCGGACATACATCGCACCATGGCTTCTTGCTTTGACATCCAAGCACATTCGCATACGCAGCATCAGCTTGAGGTCTATTAAGGGTCTCTACTTTAGAGGAGGGCGGTGGACATGTAGAGCCGAGAGAATAGGATATGTCTTTGGAAAGGTACAAGGCCGCAAACGATTGACGATCCGTATAGATGGGCTCAAAATTGAGATGAACAAAGCGCTGAAGGAGACAAAAAATAAGAGACGGACGCATACGCGGAATTTGACTTTGGCAGATCTGGATCCTTCCCCGTTGGCAGGCTATTTATGGCGTGCATTTACCAAGGTCGCTCTAGCTCTTGAACCTTGGTTGAGGCCTCTGTTCCGAAATACTGTTGTCGCATGTCTTCGTATTGGTATCCAATTGATACGTGCTGTTACACAAGCTCTGTCATTCGAATTACATTCCACGATGTTCACTCTTGCGGAGATCCCAGGCACTCAAGTGGTTGCGGATGAAATCAATCTGCATGCAGAATTAGACTTGGTTCAAGTGGAAAGTTTAGCAGAAGACCCCTATCTTGGTAGTGGTGTTCGATGTGCGATGGAGAAGAAGGATGCTGCACCGTCGTCTTGGACTTTTTCGGGGATGGCAGGGTGGAAGAAGAAAATGTCAGATGGATTGAAGAGGGCACTGGATAGGGCTTGGGGAACGATGCATGGAACTGTTAGGGCTTCATTCAAGCTGAATGATATCGTTGGTACGACAACGAGGCACGGGCAATCCGGTGGGTCTTTCGCTGCTTTACTAAACAGTTTCGTCATTGATTGTTCGTGCAGGACATGAGAGTACCAAGTCTTTCCTTCGATTGCCGGGACTAGTTGTCTTAGATGGACGACTGAACTTTTCCCCACAAACGGCAACTATTGATGCTAATAGCATATCATTAGGGCTGAAAATTGATGAAATTGCTATAGGAGTGGATCTCCTGAATGATATTTTTCGTATAATTGTGCCTCCGAAGCAAACTTCCGCGTCCAGTGCATTGGCATCTACGACACCGTTGCCGGCTGCCCCCATCTCACATCAGTCTCTGACCGAAGTTGTTCCGCAACTACCTCAGAAACGCTCTAGATCGTCTACTCTTTTTTCTGCCGGGTTTCTTCCAATGTCACCCACTGTTGCATTTGGTTCGTTAGAAGCGAGATTGCTGCCTTCGAAAGCAAGTGCTACACCGTTTCTGAGAGCCTTTTCTGTGAGTGTTCAGGGCATTTAAGGACAGCAGGTTGTTGAATATGCTTTCAGTCGTCTATTTCATCCACTGGAAAGCTTATTTCTCAGCCTCATCGCAAACTGAAGGATCAACGCTATAAGGTATGTGGATGATTATGTTTTCATTGCCTGTTGTCCTGATTGTTTTCAATCAGTCTATTCTTTCTACAGTCAACAGAGTCACTCTCCAAGTTACTTCTGTATATTTAACATTTTCCTCTACGACATCACATTCGATCTATTACAGGACTGCTATCAAGGATATTCATGTTGATTCCTACCCAAGTAGCACTTATACGGATTCTCTTCATACTCAATGGCTTGGTCAAGCAACAAAACTTGAGTGCTTTGATCCAGAATCATACGGATTTCAGCTTCGTATCGCGACGATCATGATCGAGAGGCACAAAAGGGAGGACGTATTCTCTCTTATGACCTTGGGTACTCTCTATTTTCAAGCCGTGATTCATCAATGGCCCTCGCCTTGGTTGATGCCGTGCATGTTCATTGAGGGCGATCCGAACGCGTCTTTTTTGGCGGCATCATTGAAGATTGGGGGGCTGGACATTGCAGACAGGTTGGATGATCTGCGGGATTTCTTGGAGCGCAGGATATCTAAATCCAAAGATCCGACTTCAAAGCCGAGTTGTTTCACGAAAACAATTGATGGCCTGCAGCTTCCTCGTTGTTCAATACAAATACACTGTGGGATCATTTGTGCACGTACGATCTGCGTGAACAATCTTCATCAGACATCCAGTACATTGGAGATGAGAACAAATGGATTGAATCTCGGTATGAAAGCAGAATATGGTTCATACTCGGCTGTAATTCCAGAGCCTTTGCCTTTTGGAGTTGCGCGCCTGATGGGCACATTTTCGTTCAGCTTAGACCCTGTGCTCTGCCATGTCCGTTCGGGTTGGGCTTCGGTAGGATTCTCTTCCGACCATGAATTCCTTAATGATCCCCCTGTGCTCTCGATTGGAGCAATAGAAATGGGAGGGGATCTAGGTGCGGAAGCGGAGGAAGAGCTTGCCGTTTATAGGGTCAAAAAAGCGTCAGTGTTTTGCGACATTCATGTCATCATCGACACAGTTTGTGTGGAACTCTGGCATGCCGACTCTGTCTCTGCGACGGTGCAACTTCTGGCGACACTACCTTCATGTCCTCCATCATTGTCGCGAGGCGATGAAATCAACGTACCTGTCAAACCCATCTCATTGCCTTCTGGGATGACAGCCTCATTAGCGCTGGCCAAATTTATCGTTGTAGTCACTGCACCGGATATTAACCCTCAAGAAACAGAGATCTCGCGAGGTATCGGGTTGAGGGCATTTATGCTATGGGAGGTCTCTAACTCGGAAATGAGGTCAGATTTGAGGGCTCGAAGTCTCGAAGACCTGGAATCACGCAAATTGTTAGGTTTGCCGAGAGAAAGATTGGTGGATTTAGTCGCAGCCAGAAGTCTAGATCAGTCCATCGCCTCTTCTGTAGCTGCCCGATTGTCTGTGGAGAACCTAGTTGTACGGTGTGCTGTCGCGACACAGTACGAAACGGATGATCCTTTTCTCGCTGGAAGAGACGACTTTACGCCCACAGATGAGGAGTTCATTCGAATCCAATCTGTCAAAATTGATGCTTCACTTGTTGCTTCTGGAGGCGAGGAAAATCCCCAGAGTGCATATCAAGTAGTCATCGATATACCCTCAATACGCAGTAATTTCCAACTAGGAAATATCTATTGCGCCTTGCTCGCTCTTCAAACAGTAAAAGATTTGGCTCGCGTTTGCAGCACCGTTCAACCAAACACACCCAAATCCAGATCTTCCATCGACATATCCGTGGATTGCCGAATACAAGCCTTTACCTTACGGTGGGCTCTTCACAAACAAGCTGTTGTCTCGCTTGTGGAAGACGCGTACTTGACTTGGTTTTCGGATAAGCCTGTCCAAATCCAATTCAAGTCTCTGGCATTCTGGGTACCTCCTCCAATAATGGTCAATCCATGGGAACACGATCAGGGTCAGAAATGGGATGAGTTGCTCACATTTTATCAATGGGACATTTCGTTGCCTGTCGTGGATCACTCTGTCTCTGTTGCGGTTAAAGGAGAGAGTCTACGACTGCGCATACCTCATGGATATGTACTGGCAGACCTGATAATTGATTTCACCGTGGTTGCTAAAGCAGCCAAACACCTCGTCCAAATCGTGAAGTCTGGCATGTTTACTGACATGCCCGCTCCTGAATCAGAAGGACCAAATCTTTCTCCTAGTATGGTATTTGACATCCGTAATTTCTGCATCGAAGCTATTGACGATCCGTTCGAGTCGAGGCTAAGCGCGATATGGAGAATTGGGTTGGAAGCAGTGAAACAACGCTTGGAACGGGAAGAGGCTTTCGCTGCTAAGCTTGCTGCTATACAGGCGGCCGGCGACAACTCGGATACGAAAGTGGTAGTTGAGGGCAACCATGATTATCGATTCTCAGCAAGACACACTGTCTCCATTGAGGACGCGCGGAGACGGTTGGACGAGGTTCACTTCCTGGACTGGAAGTTCCGTTTACAGAGTATGAGAAACTCATGGTCAAAACAAGAATCCGAAACTCTTTACCGATTATATGGCCCACAGGCCATGAGCGATAGAGCACAATTCACCAACTCCAAGATTACTGTCGACACGGAGGTTCCACCTCTGTTTAGGCTTTTCATTGCCTCTCTTAATTTATCCATTTCTTTGCCCACATTTCCGCTAGACAAGATGCTCGATTTTCTTTACGAGCAAGGGAAAGGGCTACCCAGAGATACCGAGTTTTCCCTCCTCATCCCTCTTCACATCAATTTCACTCTGGATTCAATACGGATCACTATCCGCGATCTTCCGATTCCTCTTCTCCATGTCCAACGAGATTCAGACTCCAGGACGCCTACCTGGACGTTTGATTCAGATGTTGTCATTGCAGAAGAAATAGGTTCCGATCTTTCTTGTGATTGGGTCGAATGTCCCATTCTCTTGGAAAATCAGGGGATCTATGGGTCAAGTCCTCTTTACCTTCACGTACCGAAAACAATCATGCCTGTCAAGTCCTATGCCTGCCCAAACATTGATATAACTACATCATGCCCAACAATTCTGTCTTGGGGAGTCAGCTACAATCCTGTCATCCAGGATATCGTGAGAATCATTGACGCCATAACGCCGAATCCCCGGGACCCTTCTCCTGCGATTGGCTTCTGGGACAAGGTAGGTCATTTAGCCAAGCAAGGGACGATAAGGTCTTATTCGTCGTCCTTGATCATTAGTTACGTCTTATAGCTCATTGGAAGATCAGGTTCTCATTTGAGGGTGAAGTGAGGTGTTATCTCAAAGGCACGGTCACCTTCTCCCCTCAATAACTGTCCTCATCCTAATTGCTACAGGCTCACGTGATGCCGTATGCACGGCGGATGCTGGTGCTGGTTTCGTCCTTGTCTGGAGAGGTTCTCCCGAATGGCTAATCGGATATCCCAATGACGAGCAAGAACTCATGCAACTGACCAGTGAGATGATGTTGATTGCCATTCCAAGGTAGATATGACACAAATAAGTGAGAAATTTCTACTCACCTGAGTATGTGCAGATTTGGTGAGCTAGCGTCGGATGGGGTTTTCAATTTGGCGCAATCCGTGGCCGATCCATATCAGAAAATATGTGCCGAGCTTCACTCTGGTGTCCGTTACGGAATCGGTTTTGTCTTTGAAAGGACATGTGACCCTTACTGCAAATGCTCAGGAAATGTGTTCCAGAGACACTGTCGCAACTTCAGCTTCGTCCCACATTATGACGTTCGATTAGAGAACAAACCCGACAGGCCATCACTTAAAGTGTGTATGAGATAATAAAATCAGAGATTTCAGATACTCAAAGATAGCTAGGCTGCAAATGACTCTTACAGGGAGTTTCGTTCAGATTTTATTCATTTCTCTTTTTCGCTTGTTGCGTCGACTCAAGAACGCTATAACACTTTCAATGCCCTACATCTGACGCCCAAAGCTTTCACACACTTCTGGACATGGTGTTCGCTTTTTGACAGTATTCCGACATTGCCTATCCGAACTGGCTCATATTACGTCCCTCGTATTATTGCCCCCAAATTTGGGCGACACATAGCTACTATCAAATATCGTATCATCCTGACCAAGCTTTCCGTAATGCATGGATATATAGATGACTCTCGCGAGGGTGAGTTTATTTCCCCTTGCTGATAAGAGTTTTAGGTTTTATCAAGTTCATGTAGCATGGACTCGTGGCATCACACCATGGATAGGGGTTAAAGGCATGATTGACGAACTTCGCCTTGATATGCACCAACGTGATCAAGTAACCCTTGCCCTTGGAACTAAATCAGATAAATTGAAGGCGATTCACCATAAACCATTCTACGCAACTGAACTTATTCTCAAAGGTATCGACCTTAGAACTGTCCTTACCGTCTTCCGGGAATCAATGAAGATGGAGATACCGGTAGCCACCTCATCGTCAAGTACCTGTCTTAGCTTTAATCATCTTCCGAAAACGCCTCTCTCTTCTTCGTGGTACAATGTTCATGACTTCATTGAACTCGACTGGACATCTACGCTTGAACCTACTGTCCACTACCTACCATTTGCAACATGTCCCCGGTTTTCATATGTCAAAAGGAATGATGCTAAGACTGGTAAGAAAATGAATAGCAAGTTTGGTATTGAAGATACCCATTTTTGTCTGCTCGAGGAAGAACCTTGTAAGCACCTCAGTCTATTCTAAATGCTCAAGTTAACGTTGACTGAATCAAAACAAAGCTGCCTCTCAAATTCAAATCGCACTGGCAATTGACCGCATAGACGAACTCAAGCAGGATTCTACTGGTAGACCTTCACACGTACGTTTCCCCCATCCTCATTTTCATTCTGGTTGAATTCCGTATTACGATATAGTCACACCAAAGGATGATTGCATTACTCGAAGATTATATTGCCTTTCTCAAGAATGCCAAGGTGGAAGCGGACCAACATCGCTCTGAGAAATATCATATGCCATCTGAAGTTGCTTTGCCCGAAGAGTGGGCTGAATTTGATCACGCCTATCAGTTACATTGCCCGAGCCTATCCTTGGATAAATCAACACGGGATGTAAGGTCATCGGCATTTCTGGAGATGTTCTATTGACAGAGTTTTATGATAGATTATGGTCCAGTATTATCATTCGTCACGGGAAAGGAAAAGCTTTGAATATCACTTGGCATCCCGGTGAGTAACTGATTCTGTTGGAGGCTCATTGTTACCCACTTCTCAGAGCGGTTAAATTCATTCGGGATCAAGCAAAAGCGAAAAGAGCCACACCAACCTATAATGCCGAAGACTCACCTCTGAATTCGATCAACACCGCAGCTTTGGCAATACGTAAGATGCTCAGAGGAGAAGGCGATAAATTCTCAACCGACGATGGTTATCAAGAGAACCTTGGTTTGCAGACCGACCCCCTCGACGGATGGTCAGATGGAGTAACCCTCCGCAAGGCTCATTGTTGCTTCCTCCTTAAACCTCAAATAGTGCTGAAAGACGAGGGCTCTGGAAAAGTCTGCGTTGTTGCGGCCATACAGGCCAAGATGCAATCGTTCGCAATCATGGATAATGTCAATATTGATGATCCCATCAGTGGCAAGATCATGTCACGGTATGCCGATCCCGATTTTACATGACATCATTGACACTCCTTTCTCTTTAGGAACTATACATCATTGTCAGGATTTCAGACGTTTTCTCCGGTTCACGTTACCAAGCCATGTCGCCTTCGTGTCCCACTAGAAGTTTTGATTGACTTCCGTTGTGAAAGTGATGAATTCGAATGTTTGGTACCTCAAACAGATGCAAAATTCCATTATGACAAATTCAACCGTCTGCGTCTTTGCAATCAAGTCGCATCCGAGCCTCGCGTGCGTCCCGCTGTCGACACATCAGTAGCACACACTCATCTACAGGACGAAATGGTTAATATTTCCTGTTGTTCCTATCGAATAACTTCTGATTCATTTCCCTTAGGATCTAATTCGAGTGCATATACCACACTTCACTGTATCGGCAAACGACCATCATTTTAAGACCATTTCTAACGTTGTCACCAAGCTTCTACTATTTTCTGATCCCACTCACAAAGCACGACTCGAAAAACTGGAAACTCTGCTTTTTACCTATGACTTCACGGATCTCTGTCAGGCGGCCGACGTCATCGTCAGTCTGCAAGGTCGCTTGAGAGCTGCCCTTGAAACAGAAAGAATGCTTGAAAACAACTCACATCCCCTTTCCACCGAAGGGGACACCAAGATTGGACAACTGCGGCTCAGAGCCCATATCCTTACACTAACGGAGGAGCTCAATTACTTGTTTGATGCTATAAAGCTTGCACAAGACCGCTTAGATGAGCGCACCGATCAAAAGTCTGCGCTACTTGTGCATGCATCCTCGTCTGAATTGTCGTGGAGGATGCTAGGCGACGACAAGGATTTGCTTGCCAAACTTGTAATACAGCACAGTAACTTTTACTGGCTGAATAGACAAGATAGTGCGATGGTCAACGATCTAACAATCGGAAACTTACAGGCATTTGACGGATCTCGCGACGCAATATGGACGGAGATTTTACTTAAACATGATGAACCTGCCAGCCATCCACTGCACAGGGTACGTCTTGAAACCTGAGCTCTGGCAAACGTGTATTTACAGTTCTTAGCGCAATCTATTCTTGCTGGCCCACTGGAATATCCGCCCCCCAGTTGGAGGTATTTCAATTTACGAGATCTTTGAGGTTTCTTTGCATCCGTTGAAGGTGCAAGTTGATGCGAAAGTTGGGCAGCGTATCATGGAATACCTTTTACCAGACAGACGTCGCAGACTACAGGATGATGGTGATGATGACAAGAATAGCGATTCCTCACATGATAAGCGAGATTCTGCTGAGCCTCAAATAATCAACCTGCCTAATCGCTCATCACTTGACTCTCCCCGTACATTACAGCATCTTCATCCAGATTCCGCAGCTCGCAATGATGGGCTAGCTCCTCCGAGATTACGGAACTCCATGGGATTTCGCTCGTTCACGGATCTCCGAAGCGCTCGGGAAGATAATCGGGATTCTTACTTATTCCCCTCCACCCGAAGCACGAGTGAAAGGTCTGAGTCGCCAGACGTCCGGGCCAATGCGTCTGCGAGAATCAGGATAGATTCAAGTCATGATGATAGACAAGGGGGCGATGCGGCAGTCATGATGACGCGTTCTTCTCAAAAGACATTTGTCTTGGTAAAAATTGCCAGGTAGATATATGTTCTGCAAATTTATTACTCCGCTAAATTGTTTGTTTCTCAGTATGAACCTAGTCCTGAGTATTGTCAAAGAAGGCTCCTTCGAATGCCATGACGTCCGTATTAAAACAAAGGATCTTATTTACCGCAATCAGACCTCAAGTGTATGTTGCTCTTATGCTTGGTCGTGTCAGACTAAAATTATCTGGAATAGTTCGAGGAACTCGTCAATCAATTTATCCCTTCCAATATGAACTGGAGGGGATGGATGAAAATGGTTTTTCATCAACCGCTAGTCCCAGTCTTTCCTATGGCAAAGGAAATTCTATCCAAGACAAAGCTCCTTGGTTCATCCAGGCACGGAGACGCTGAGACTAGTAACTCACGGTCGGGGAAAGATGTCAAGAAACGCAGCATGTCCAAGTTTCATCTCCCTAGCATCGGACGGAGTCGCTCGATGCAACCAAAGCAGACAAAGAAATCTGGAATAAGTCCGGATATTCCAGTGTATATCTCACAGCCATTGACTTCAGAACCAGAAACCCTCATTACAGATGAAACGGGAGCAACGCAATCTACCCAGAGATCGAGCTTCAGTGTATTGTCGCATCCACCTAATCAACCATCTTAATTTGAAAGTGAACGGGCCATAATTTATTATTTAATTGGTTACACGACTCAACTTATTTAATACATCGTTGCATGTGTATCACTTGTCCTGCTGTTCCACTATGCGGAGGGGAAAACGCAACGTATCGAGGGGGACGATGAAACTGTTCTCGTAGACTTAACAGTCGAACGCAACCCTCAGACAATGATTCGGCTACCTAGCCCGAGCCCGGAAGAAAATTCACCTATTGTTCGAAAAATCACTCAGGTGTATAAACCTCATGCTGGCCGATCTGAGGCAAAAACATAATCTGATATGTGTGTGTCTCTCTCTGGTCATGACTGGATGCGCTTTAGATATGCATTCCAACCTTTCTTCCTGTACATTTCTGCGCGTAGCCGGATTTCATCTATGTCGTTCGGATTTGTTCCATAGATGCCTCGCCCAACAATCATGACATCGCAACCACTTTGATGAATCACCTCATCTGGCGTTCGATACTGCTGCCCCAAGGCGTCCCCTTTGACCTCCAACCCCACTCCAGGCGTCAAGATCAAGAAGTCTTTGTTCTTTGTGTCGCCAATTGACGGTCCAACATCGTCCACTCGACGCTGAGCAATAAAACCGATCACAAACTGGTCATTGGCTCTTGCCAGACACACGGCTTCCTCCGTGTAAATCCCTTTCGCAAGTGAACCTCTGGTGCTCATCTCTGCAAGGAGAAGTAATCCACGACCAAGAGGTACTCCTACTGAAGCTAGACCGGAGATGACAGATGGTCCAGGAACAGGATGTGCGTTTGTGATATGTGACCAGCTTGCTATCTTGTGTACGCCTCCTGAGTATTGTAACGCAACCGTATTTCCTATTTTGGGACCGTTAATGCACTGTAGAATTCATGCATTCCATGGCATACCAATATCGGCAAATTTCCTGTCCTCGAATATGACAAAGTCGTGTTTTCTGCTTAGTTCTTCCAAGCGCCTAATCAATGTATGGTCGAAATCATCAATGATATCGATATGTGTCTGTAATACATTAGAATATCATACTCTTCAGAAGGCCAGGTTTGATTTACCTTGATTAGACAGACAAGCGGTCCTACAGCGTCAATGATAGCAAGAAAGTCGTCAGTCTTAGTGACATCTACGCTAACTGCAAGATTGGAGTTTTTCCTCTCTATTGTTTCTAGTAGAAGCTTAGCTGCAGGGTTTTTGTGGCAGGCAGCACGCTGGGAGTAAGTGAGGGATTGAACGCGAGGCATGCAGTAAAATCGGATAAGATTTGATTGGTTGGTATCCAATCAAACATTGATCAACATTTTTTTCCTTTCCAAGTTGCTTCCACTTATGTCGCCCGAGACGATCCACCACGAGCAAGAAGATCTCGAAAGATACGGCAAGAGACCCAGACTCGATGACCCGGTTCAAAAGGCCATGATCGAACCGTTCGACGGAAGTAGTCACCCTCCTAGCCATGCCCTGTTAGGGATTCCTTTGCCAGAGGCAACGGAATCTGGTGCCATCAACTTTCTAGAGAAAAATGTCGGAATTTCGGAATATGTGGGACCGGAATCCGCCAAAATTCAAGGCATAATCAAACAAAGGTATGCTGACTCTGTCTTGTCTCATTCCTCGAGCCTGAAGTTTCCATAGGTTTACTGACTTTCTCGTCTATGAAGTCGACCTAGACAATAATGTTATTCGTCTTGAAACTATTTATAAACCCCAATCCACAAAGAAAAGTGAAGACGATGTTACTGCTCCATCTGAACAAGTGCCCACATTGACAAATCAAACATCCGAGACCACCACGAGCAGCTCGGACATCAAAAATTCGGTATTGCAGAATGAGCCTTGGCTAGAACATTTTGACATGACCCTTGCTCCTTTCCTACCTGAAGGAGCTGTTGAGCAATTAAAACAGCTATGGTTGCAAGGCCCCGAACCACCTCGCATCAGTGACAATGGGTGGGTTGGAAGGACAACGAAGGTCCAAGCAGAAGCTGATGAAATTGAAGATAAGGTTGCCACAGAAGGGCAGAAAACTGAGCAGAGCTGGAAGAGTGGGAAGGTTGGAAGAGGTGGGAGAGGTGGAAGGGCCGACGGTAGAAAAGGGAGGGGAGGAGGTCGAGAGGATAACAGGAAGGTTTTAACAGAGGTAAACTTCACATTCTATCATTTGAGCATCGGTTAGCTCAGCATTCATTCAGCCTATTGAATCTAAGGAAATGAGAACAACATTTCACCAAACCATAAGACAATTATTCGGTGGACGACTGGAGTCTGAAACTGATACTTCCAGTTCATCGACAGAAGAGGGTCTCCGTATTGTTGTTCGGTGGAATCGCCGTGGTGGCCGTGGCGGTGGAACTCGAGGAACCGCTGAACACGCTCCTAGAGGGACGTATCCCCCATACATTCATTTTACCCTTCAGAAAACGAATCGGGACACTCATGATGCTCTTTGCCATTTGTCGCGTTCCTTACATGTGGATGTGAAGGATCTATCTGTCGCTGGGACGAAGGATAAGCGAGGAGTAACCGTCCAACGTGTATCCTTGAAGCGAGGCAGCAAAAGTGTGGAAGACGTTTGGAAGCAAGTGAATGGTTCAGGTAGAAGGTCAAACAATGTAATTATAAAAGAGCGTGGAGAGCGAGGTATTAGAATTGCAGACATGAATTATCGAAAAGCGAGCCTAGAGCTGGGTATGTTAAAAGGAAACGCATTCGTGATTACATTGAGGTAGCTTCTTCTTCATCCTAGAGTTGAAACTGATGTGAGCTCCATATATATAGGAATGTGAAGGTTGCGTCAATGGATGTCCTTGAAGAAGCTATGAATACGATCAAGCATAAGGGTTTTATCAATTATTATGGCATGCAGCGATTTGGGACTGCATCAGTCCCCACACATTCAATTGGTCTCATTCTGCTTCGCTCAGAATGGCAAAAAGCTGTGGATTTAATTCTATCCAAAAGGCACGGAGAACACCCCGATGTTGTTGAGGCCCGGGAGGCCTGGTTGGATCATGGGGACCTTGAACGTGCTCTTGAGTTAATGCCTCGACGTGTCGTAGCTGAACGATGTATCTTGGAGAGCTATAAAAAACAAAAAGGGGAAACTCGCAATGCCATAGGTGCTCTGTCAACCGTAACAATAAAACTATTCTCTCTTTTTGCGAGGTACTTATAGGAACTACTCAGATCCCCAAAACCCTTCGCCTCATGTACATCCACGCATATCAATCTTATGTGTGGAATGCGATCGTTTCTGAAAGGATTCGTTTGTATGGTGCTAATAGGCCTATTGTTGGGGACCTGGTCCTCGAGTCTAGTTCTGACGACAACGTTGATATTGATCAAGTGGAAGGAGACAAACAGGAGGAAGGTAAATGAGGCTTTGATTTGACAGTCTCAAGCTTACCTGCAATTGATTGAAGGTCCTTTGAAAGGTTCGAGGAAGCCCTGGGTTGCACCTCGTGTAAAGACTCTAAGGGAGGAAGATCTCAACAAGTACACAATCTTCGATGTGATTATGCCACTACCCGGGACAGATGTTACATATCCAGGAGGTAATCTCGGAGAGCGATATCGTGAATTCCTTTCTACAGATGGTTTGGACCCTCTCAACTTTGTTAGGAAACAAAAGTACGGCATGTCCCACTGCATCTATGTTTGCATTCGTTGATGCAGCGCATTAGGGATTACACTTTGCGGGGATCGTACCGCAAGATCCTGCACTTGCCAAAGGAGTTGAACTGGACTGTTATGCGTTACACCGACCCAGACGTTTCCCTTGCTCAGTCTGATGAAGACAAGCTACTTGGATTCGATCCTCCTGTCATCGATAAGGACGGAAAATTTATCGCGTTGCAAGTTCGACTTACTCTTGGCACAGCCTCCTATGCTACCATGGCTTTGAGGGAAATTACCAAAACAGACACAAGTTCTCATTATCAGATGGGTCTGACCATTGCTTCGGAGGACCAGGAGTATAGAGGGACCGAACAAAGTGTACTAGTATCGGTCCCCGAAGTAGATGTTGACACTATCTGCAGCTCTGTTTGATCATAGTCACATTTTCCCCGTGTTAGTTTCGAAAATAACTGTACATTGTAACGGTTGTCATGGACAAACGTAGTCACACATAGCCGTCGAGTGTCATAATATTTCTGTTTTCTTCCACATTGAATCACACTTCTAGAGCGATGGTAAAAGTAGAAACCATCGTGTTTTTGTCTCTAATTCTTGACCTCTTCGCTTTTACGATTCCTTTACCCTTGTTTCCACGCCTGATTGAATGGTACACTGTGGTATGACTTAACATTCCTTCTTTTTTATACGAAATTCATTCTCACATAGCGCGAAAGTTCGAACCCAGAAGGGTTCCTTTCATTGACCCTCCGTATTGTATCCTATGTTAGAGGCCTATTGTATAGTCCGAGTGCCCATTTGCAAAGATGGGACATTGTGCTTCTTGGTGGATTCATGGGTTCCGTATTCTCGTGCGTCGTGTTCATTCCAGTACAAGTTCACGGATACTGATGGGGGAATATAATTGTTGTAGGACTCTTCAGTTCATTGTCTCTCCCAAGATCGGGGCTCTTTCCGATACATATGGACGCAAACGCATTCTTCTGCTGACCATGATTGGTAATATACTTTCAGCGGTGGTGTATGGATGTTTTTCATTCAGTACGTGCGTGGAGTCAACAAATGTTTTGGTAGATGGATTCAGTCCACCAGCTTTGGATCTTATATGCTTTCCCGAGTGATTGGAGGCCTTAGCGAGGGGAATGTTCAGCTAGCTATGTGAACCAGCTTTGATTTTCTCCAGATGGCACACTCATGACCTTGTAGTGCTATTCTCTCAGATGTCTCCTCACAAGCTACTAGATCCAAGACCCTCGCCCATGTCGGAATTGCCTTTGCTATTTGCTTTTGTATAGGCCCTCCAATCGGTGCATATTTTGCTACTAAGCCTCTTCCCCCTGCCATGCAAGCATTGGGCATTAATCTCAACATATATGCTTTTCCCGCAACATTGACTTTGGTGCTTCTGGTGTTAGAGACACTTTTCCTCATCGTTGCCCTACCAGAAACACATAATGCGGGTGGAAAGGCCAGACCAGATGTGCTGCATTCAGATGACAAAAAGACTACGAGAGATGGGACCTCTGCTAAGCGTGATGTGACGACTCGCTTCAAGCTCCTGAAGTCTGTACAGAAATTCCACTTCCTCTTCTTGGTCATTTTTTCTGGTGTTGAATTTACGTTGACTTTCCTTACTTTCGATCGTAAGAACTTTCTCTTTTCTGAGGGCTCTCTCCGTTAGCCTGATTGCATTGCCATCGCCCATTGCAGTTCTAGATTGGACTAACACTCAAAACGGAAAACTCATTGGTTCAATTGGTATTATCAGCGCCCTACTTCAAGGTGGTTATGTTCGCCGTTCTATGTCAAAAGTCGGCGAAGGCGTGATGGCAGAACGTGGTGTATTTAGCTGTGCTATTGCCCTGGTTCTCTTGGCTTTACTACCAAGCTATGCGAACAGCAACACCGCAGGTGCAATGAAGCTGCTGCAAACGGCCGCAGTCTGTATGGCGTTTACAAGTGCCACAGTTGTTAACTCACTGACAGCATTCGCATCATTACAATGTGACGAACCAAGCATAGATGAGATTTCAGGAAAGCCTATTCAGGAACACCCTGACTTGGCAAAGGGGAAAGCGTTGGGATACTTTCGCTCTGCGGGACAGCTTGGGCGCGCCATTGGTCCTATCTTGGGTACGTTTGATTTGTGCCAAGATAGTATCGATTCTGATCTCGGACGTATCTGGCAGCCTGTGCATCGTACTGGATGGTGGGACCAGCTTACACTTATGGAATTTCTGCAGTCTTTATGTTTGGTTTATCCGTCGGGACGAGGCATATAATTCTAGATGACTAAATTGATTTATAGAATGGATAATATATGCCATCATCGAACATCAGGTGAAAGAACGATTCAGACTGTCAATTGAGGTGATTACTTGCATGCACCATAAGAAAGGGGTATCTAGATATGTGCAATCTGCACAAACAGGTCCAGACTCAAGTGCTTAAGTCCTAGGTGGGGTCAAGACTGTCTTGGAGTGTTATTACGAGAGCGACTGCGGCTGCAACGAGGAGACTCCGTAAGGATCAGTTCTGTATCGGGATCGGCAAGGGAGTGTTCATGAGAGGGAAACTCGAGATTGCTCCCCAAGTCCTGGACCAGGTGTTGTTTTTCCAGGGGTAGCAGGGTCGATGAAGTAGGCTGTGGGTTTGATCTCGGCCGTAGAGGGTCACGTAGGTGTGTTGGTTCCATCTCAATGTCTTGCGATGGCGTGAATATGGCTGGAAGGAAGAAGAGAATGCCATTTCTCGGTCGACCACGCCGTGTGCGATTGTGAGGGTAGCCTTCACGTGGCAAGGTGAGATTAGTGACTCTTTCGCGAATCCGTTGATACACTTCAACGATAGGACTTGGGGCATCAGCAGATGTTGATAAATCCGAAGAAGCGGGCGATGGTGGCCTGACATTTAAAGGAAGGTGAAGGACAGACACATCAGCATCGATTGGGGAGTTAAACCCGCCGCTGCTGCTTGGGGAGGGGATACCGGAAGAGCCTCTAGGAATAAGTTGCCATCGGCCCGAACGGTAAGATAAGCGCGGCAATAGGATGTCATATTTTCCAAGGCTATACCGCCTCTGACCTTTGGACAGCCTGAACAGGCCGATAATAAAGACGATAAGTCCTAACCACATCAGACTTCTACCCCACGTGCCAAGGAAACCGATGAAAGCCGCATCATCAGCATGCCAACTACTGCCATAAAAGTGGGAGAAGAACGAATATGGAGCCTCGCCTTTCTTAGCATTCTTGCCATATAAAGACTTGGGGAGGATACGGATGTCAACGGAGGCGGTGTTGGAGTGGGCAGATGTGTAGATGCCATACTGGGCTGATAAAAACATAGGTCCCGTTGAAAACATGACAGTAGGATAGTTGAGGACCCATGAGTGATCAAATGTGACGAGGTTGTGGATAGTTTGCTCCATGAAAGGATGTCCTTTTGCAGAGAACATAAGGTCGTTGGAAACACCCACAGGAATAGTCTTGGGAAGAGTGACGGGATAGGCAAGGAGTGGATCCATGCGACGAAGACACCCAATGTCCAGGTCAATATAAATGCCACCAAAGTGGTGGAGGACAAAATAACGGATAGCATCCGCACGCTGAATGTTGTACTTATAACCGTCAAAGGTCTCAAGGAACCAAGGGTAATACTCTGCAATAAAGTTTCTAGAACTGATATCAGTCCATAGCATGTATTTGCTGTGGATAAACATACGTGAGCAAGAGAGCTCATAACTGGAAATTGGACGTACTAGTCGGGCATCATATCCCGACAACCCTGAGAAAGGTTCTGCCAGCGAACGGGTAGCGTTTCTGTCTTCCACGTCTGATGTATAATCTTGGGGACATGTTGGACTGCACCATGTTCCACGGGATCCCAACTTGTCTCATTGTCATAAATTGGAACCTCAAGGTCAGAGAGGTACGCGTTCGGGTCAATGGCGAGGTAGTATGTGATAGACGAGAGGACGACGACCGTACCGACAAGAAAGAGGGCAAGAACAGACAAGAATATATAGAGTGCTCGTCGACGGTTCATGGGAGAGAATAAGGACCACCCCAACAACAGCCAACCCAATTTTCCGTTTCTATTCGGTATCACGTCTCCCGGATATTCGGCATCTCCGGCGATCGCCGTCTCCACTGTTTCATCACTGCTATCGGAGGCAGGTCTTTCAGGTAATCGGTCTCTTATATGACTGTTTGGTTTCTGATCTCTCAGAGGTTGAAAGGCTGAGAACATTTAGATATGATATTCATCTTTGATACCTCCCCCAAAACGGGAATTATGTCTATTTCTTCTTTGGTGCGATTTTGTGCTTGTGGCATCTGTAGCCCCACAGCAAATTGCACAACTTTCCAGGAACCCTTTCATGATTGATTTCATTAACTTTGTGTGATGTAGCTCTCATATAGCAAACCAGGTTAAAGATACTGATATTCAGATGCAACATACTGATCCAACAGCTTGACCTGTTCAAGCATCGCATCATCCTCCCAAGTCTCCCCAATTTGTCGCAGGCTTGCTGCTGCCGCTCTCCACGCACTTGCAGCCCACTCGACACCCGATAGCGCACCCTGGCCAGAATATGGTTCCCTCAGGAAGCGGTGCAGGGGTGGATCTGGCTTCACAAAGACTATATGTTTCTTGTCTTGTAGATATTCCAAGCAGTCACGCGCCGTATATTCTTCAACGGGTGTAGATTTTCGCTGCCACTTGGAAGCATACTTTGAAGCCTTCTTCCCCAAATCCTCTGTTACTGCTCCACCGACGCGTTTGACCAGCGCTCTCAGCAAAGGCATAAATCGCTCAATAACTTGTTGATGAACGATAGTGGGTTTGGGGATTTGGTTGAGGATTGGTCCACCATCATCAATCATGATTCCGTTGTCTTCCTTTTTGTTTTTGCGAATAGCGTAGTCATGATTTTGTTTCATCTTGTCGCAATGATAATCATATTCTGGTAAGGCTCTCAACGAAGGTGATTTCCGCGGAAATTGCTCGATAACTTGTTGATGAACAATAGCTGGGGGGATTAAAATGAAGTTTGGTCTATCATCATCAATCACCATTCCATCGTCCTTCTTTCTGTTTTCGCGAGTAGCGTAGTCATGATTTTGTTTCGTCTTGTCGCAATGATAATCATATTCTGGTAAGGCTCTCAACGAAGGTGATTTCCGCGGAAATTTCTCGATAACTTGTTGATGAACAATAACTGGGGGGATTGAAATGAAGTTTGGTCTATCATCATCAATCACCATTCCATCGTCCTTCTTTCTGTTTTCGCGAGTAGCGTAGTCATGATTTTGTTTCGTCTTGTCGCAATGGTAATCATATTCTGGTAAGGCTCTCAACGAAGGTGATTTCCGCGGAAGTTTCTCGATAACTTGTTGATGAACAATAGCTGGGGGGATTAAAATGAAGTTTGGTCTATCATCATCAATCATCATTCCATCGTCTTCCTTTCTGTTTTCGCGAATAGTGTGGTCATGCTTTTGCATCATCTTGTTCAGATAGTAATCATATTCTGGTAATACGCCCAGCATGCGTTCGACCAAATCTAGGTGAGTGTACTCGTATGGTGGAGCGGGACTAATAAATCGAAGTCCTAAGATGAACAGCGTAGATCAACCTCAAGCTCCAGACTCAAGAAACAGTCAACGGTTTCATTGCACTCGCCTTCCTGGTTGCATCGAAGGCAAAGGTTTTTATCGCAGGTATATAGCACTGTAGCTGCCTTTCGCTCAAAGTATTGACAGCAATCGATAATTAAGTCGTCATTGTTCGACAGCGCCTGGCCACATAGTCAATGCAAATGAAAAAAATCGATACTCAGATGTACAAGCCCCACCTCGGTTTCATCTCTTGTTTTCCAGTTCTTTGTCGACTTGCAGGTCTCTTGTTGAGCTTGGCCTTTCACAATGGACTGAGGCAGATCCTTGCGTGTAACCTCGCGCAGCATCCAGTCCGTGGCACTTCTCGCTCGTCGTCCCAAGCGGTCTGATTTGGTCTTCTGACTGGATTCCAACCAGCAGAGCGTCATCAGTATGGACTCCGGAATCAGAATAGATGATGTGCACCGATCGAGTTCGTTGAGAACGATACCAGGACATATCACAACAAGTGGAACTCTTGTGGATGCGATGTCTTCAACAAGATTTTTGAGTATATGAATATGGCCTAGTAGGATATTAGTGTCTACGACAAGGTAGATAGTATCGGCTACTGTAGGCTTGAAGCAGGTTTTGTGATCACGTTGATGTACAAGCCATAGGACGCACTTGCATTTCAATATCTTGGTTTGCAGCATCATCCAGAACATGTGATTGCGCTGAGAAGTTATTATTGAAGATGACCGGTTGCTTTGGAACGAACAGACACCTACTTACTCAGATTATGTGCCATGATAGAGGAAACAAAGATAAATACATTCAGCTGACTACATATAGAATAAGCCACATTTCATGGCAAACAATACGAATATATCATCTTTTTTTAAAAAAAAAATCAACAATTTATTACACGGTGTACGAAAACAGTCCGTGGTGATATGAATACAACATCAAGGTGTAGTGCAGATAGATGCAGATAGATAATAAAATTTAGAAATAATGAACTAAATAAAATCTGAAGAGGTCCAGTGCAAAATAAGAATGTCTGAAATGGAAGATACACCACTGAAGACTGATGAGGCATCCACTCTCTATCCTCCTTGCTCTACATTATTATCATTTCTTGATTGAATTTTGTAGAATTTAAAAGTGAAAGTGAGTAATGTGACAATAACTTTTGTGCGGCAATGCGATCGTCGAGACAAGAATCCATATTCTCACCGAGTGTATTTAGGGGTTCTATTATCTCACTAAATCAACTTTCTTCAGGCTCAGCACTTTTTCCTTTTCTAATACTGAAGCAGGGTAACCCCACGGGCTGCGATCGAGCACCAATCAAAAGTGACAGTAACTGCTTAGTCAAGGTTCCCAGGAGTAATGGGAGTGGGAAACACAACAGTTACGCAACTCATCAATTTCCCACACTCGTCTCTGTTACTTATTGACGAGGCTATCCTAAGTTCACCCTTTGGGCCATAGCGATTGCTCTCGAAATACGAAGTTAATCTTCATAAAAAATATGTCTCTTTATCAGTACCAGTATCCTCATCATCCTTCTTCGCCCTACATTTCCTCCCAGCCTGTCTTCATTGACCCAGCCAGTTTTCGTAGGGATTATAGCAGTCGACTCGAACAACTTCAATTTAACTCACGGCCAATCATCCAAAATCTTTCCTTCTACGCTCAAGAGTATTCTCGGTATGCAGATTTGGTTGCACAGTGCATTGACAACCACATTCGAAAGGTGAGTTGCCTTTGACCAGGCCTTTAGCATGTGCATCCCAAGGGAGAATCAGGAGGCTCGCACATTTGGTCATATCTGTACACCATGTAATTTAACAGTAGCATAGACTTGAGCATTAAGATTTAAATGCTTCCGGAGCCTTATGCCTCAAGGGTATTGCTCGTCTACTGTACTGGCGTTTCAGACTACGTTCCATGGATCTGCTGACTAATCTTTCCTTCTTTGTAAATCCTAGGTTTCTCCTTGGATGAAGCTTCCCGCCTTTTATCTTCTTGATGCAATTTCAAAAAACGTTTTCGATCCTTATGCACGAGTATTCGCTTCCTTTGTCATCCCCCTTTTCCTGGAAACCTATAGATCGGTCGATAATAACACCCGTAGTAAAATGGACGAAATGTTGTTAACCTGGCGGACTGGCGCTCCAAATGGCAAGGAGTTGTTTGGCCTTGCTCCTCAGATGGCAATTGAGCGTGGTATTTGGGGTGAGCAAGCGGTAAGTAATTTCCTTTTGATTTCTCGCCCTGATTGTTGATGCACTCCAGGGACCTAATCAGATTACAAAAGTTCAAGTCATGAGTGAATTAAACTTCACCCTTCAAGCAAAAGAGCGTGCAATTCAGCTGAACCCTAACGATGTGACGTCCAAGCATCACCTCCAGGTCCTCTTCCAGGTATGTCGGATGTGTGATTGACTCCGACAAACCACTGATAGACCTTTCCATCTAGCTTCGGACCCTTGTTGAGGCCGGTGTTTCCCAGGACGAACTTAGTCAAATCTTGACTCAACTCCGTAGCCTCGCGCGTCCACCAGCTATTCACCCTTTTCCGTCACTCCAAGTCCAATGGCCTGCTTCCCATTTCTCATCCACCACATATCCTCATTCTTCTTATAATGCACCCTACTTGGCCCCTCCACCTGAAAAACCTGAGCCCATCGCTTCTGTGGCATTGGCATCGTCAGCATCTGCTCCCGTTGAGAATGCCGGGGCCAATCTCCAGATATCTAGCATCTTATCATCTCTCATGAAATCCGGCCTGGTCTCAGTTATTGACACCTCTAGTGATTCAAAGGTGCCACCGATGGAACAGAAACCTGAGGAAGAATTGGAACCTCCTGTTCCGGCTGCCGAAGATTTGACCGCTATCAGAGATGCTCGGATGGATTATCGTAAGCGGATTCTAGCTGAACGATCGGAGACATTGAATGTAGAAAATGACATGTATGCGTTCGATCTGATTCAACGAACTGATCAATCTCAAACTTGATTCCTTTAGTGATGATCTTACCAATGTTTCTTTTTTCCTCTACGATTATCTACCTCTTCAATGTCAGCAGTGTGGAATACGATTTTTGGACACAATTTTAGGGAAGAAGCAATTAGAGGACCACCTTGACTTACATTTCAGGCAAAATCACAAACTTAGTCAAAATCCTGGACGTGGACATGATCGCAGCTGGTTCACAAGCGTTGAGGTTAGTTTTGATACAATTGGTAATTTCTTTCTTCTTACACATCTGCCAGGATTGGGTCCATGAATCATCAAGAGATGCTGCAAACAAGTCTCGGACGCCACGCATGACCTCTCTGCGAGTGAAAGCTCTGACTACCGTTGAGGACATGAAGGAAGGTGTGAATGTCGAGTCACAATATGTTACGGTACCACCAGGTGACGAAGCTAGGCTGCTCTCGTGCCCGATATGTAAAGAAACATTACAAGTTGAGTTTCTTGAAGATGAAGAGGAATGGATTTGGCGTAATGCGATCAAGAAGGATGATAAGGTAAACAGTAACTTTCACTCATGACTTCACATTCCTTACCCTCCTTGCAGGTTTATCACGCTACCTGTCATAGAGAAGCTACTACATCAGCAAGTAGTTTAGTGACACGACTTAAATCTGAGTTCGGGACGGGGAGTCGTGCATCAACACCTGAGGTAACCTCCTCACGTTTCACGCCTCCGTATGTAAGACGTTCTCCTTCGAGATCTCCGCTGTCGTCACCTCCCAAGCTTGTTGGTACCAAGAGGAAAGTTGAGCATGAGCCAACAATAAAGGCAGGACATACACCTCCTTCTAAGAAGTTAGCTTTGGCATAGCTCGTTCTTTCACTTGTTTCACATTCTCCCGGGCATCACATTGCATCCAATATTTGGAAACGTACATTGCATTTTCTCATTTTTTTATTTGCGTGATAACCAACATATCTGTATCTCCTCAGTCCTTCAGTGCACTTAGAGATTAGATACAATATAATAGGGAGGAACATAAACAATGGGATGTTGTAGATAAGGGAGATATCTTGTTGACAATAATGCAAGAAACTCTTTGTTTTTCGTAACACTATTAGAAAGACAAGTGGGTGAAATAGTCGTTTTGGGCTTGGAAATAAGAAAACATCCAAAAATAACAATACTTCTGTTCTGATTTTTGGAACATTTAAACAGCAGTTACATAGAGACTATCTTTTTTCAAAGATGTCCCTGAATCAATGCCAAGGCTTCTCTGGAACAAGGTCTAATAGCGCATTTGAAGGCTTCTGGATCCCAGCCTGTATAGAAGCTACAACAGATGCCTTATGATAAGGAGATCTGTGCAGAGTTGGAGAAAGGAAAGCCTAGTTGACAATGCACATTTAATTTATTTTCTAATTTCGCCGTACTGCATTTGACGACATCGTGCTAATTCATTTTGACATATGAAGATAGATATCTGAAGACCTTATGCAGTTATTGTCGTCCCTAGTGTATTTGGAAATAAGAAAATGAAATTGTCAAGTTAGTAATTGATGAGTACAGTTACATTCAGAATAGCCTATATACCAGAAAGAAGAATAGCACTTATAATTCAGATATGAGCATAGTAAACACTATTCAGATAAAGATTGGAGTCCATGTCGAAAGCCCGGGTGAAAGCCTCGTTCGTAGAACCGTTGTGTATTACGTCAGCGAACTGAAAGCCAAGTCCATCGATATCAGTATACCTATCCGAAACTCACTGTCTAAGGTGTGTTTATCTACACTTCTGCTGGTTCCTTTTGCATCTAGTGCAATTTCTCGCTTGTTTGGTATCGATTTCGTAAAAATCGGTGAAGCGGGAGTGTTGGATGCGAGGGATTAAGTTCGGATGAAAAATTGCTGATTCCTCTTCAACCAACCAGATGCACAACGTCCTCAAGACTGAAGAGCTGATCATCCCCGAGAATGTTGATATTGCTATCAAGTCTCGTCTCATTACTGTCACTGGTCCTCGAGGTACGCTGAAGAAGAACATCCGCCATGTTGACATGGATATTCGGTTATTAAAGGGCAAGACCACCAAGGTCAGCTTTGCAGTCTGGAAGGGGGGACGCAAGCATATTGCTTGCCTGCGTACGATCCGTAGTCTCATCAATAACATGGTTACTGGTGTGACGAAGGTATATCGAAGTCCGTGATTATGTTCCTAGAGTGCTGATATTCGTTTCCAGGGTTTCCTATATAAAATGCGTGCAGTATATGCCCATTTTCCTATCAACTGCATTATTCAAGACGATGGTCATTCCGTTGAAATCCGTAATTTCTTAGGCGAGAAGGTATGCAGTGATCCATGACGCGAACAAATATTCAATGCTCTTCAGAATGTGCGGCGTGTCGACATGTTGGAGGGTGTTACAATTTCGGAATCAAAAGCGCAGAAGGACGAGCTCATCCTTGAGGGTAATGACATCGACAATGTCTCTCAATCTGGTAAGTCTTACCTTCAACCTAGATGAAAGCCAAACATGACGCCTCGCAAGCTGCCTCCATTCAGGGAAGCTGTCGTGTTCGCAACAAGGATATCCGGAAATTCTTAGATGGTATCTACGTGTCAGACAAAGCCACAGTTACGCAAGATGACTGAGCTCCTGTGGCTTGTGTTATAACATACATCCCTCCATGTTGCCCCCGTACCAATCAAAACTTTGTTTGCTGACACAATGAATCATCGGTTTTAATTCATAGGTGACTAAATTGCTCCTGTAAATTAATGGATGAATGGAATTTTTGTTCCAACCCGACAACGATATTCAACATAATCCTGCCCGAAAAATTGAACAAGAGCGCGTTCTTCGGCTGCTATAATTGAGATCATGAGATCATGAAAAAAAGAAGGGACATACAGCGCGAGCGATGATAGAAAAATCTCCACAGGAGAATAGAATGGACAACAAATGATAACGGGTTCTGCAGTACTAATTGGGTACCCAGAGCCCAATAGAAGAATCCAGCATAGGAAGGATGACGGGACCACCTATTCATGCTCAGTAGCAAGATGCAAATCCATAAGATGAGCTCACGCATAAACTCCATCCGTGACAAGAATGTGATCATTACGTTTCTTGAATACTACAATATGAGAAAAGTTGGTGGACGCCTGAATCATGGCAAGCGAGCGTAGCGTCTGCCCAAAAAGCGTGACCACAGCGCCTAGAAACTCATTCTCTATGTTTAAGCTCTGAGAGAGAAGACTCACCTAATTGAGAAATATACGCAAGGCTCTTTGTCCCAGGCATGAGATATAGAGTTATCAGGTATTCACTGAGGGCCATTGCATGAGCAGTATAATACGAGCAGCCGTTATTCAGTAAAAAGGCTATATGATATAGGGTCAGGAAAGGACGTGGTACGGAAGATCAGCTCACAATCGACATTGCACCTTTCCAGATTCCAACCGGCAATAACAGCGAACTCTGCCCAGTGAAATAATGACCAAGCACAGAGAAAGAAGGCAAGTTGACGTGTAAACCACCAATATTTCCCAAAGTTACCAAACACGACTGTCAGGAATGAAACACAGAAGATACCACCGAGGAGAAACGCAATGATAACTACAGCAAGAAGGGTGTTAGGAAGGCTGCCACGAAGGCTTTTCACATCTGACTCCAGATGTAGAGGATTCGGAGTAACAGTGCGTCGGGGCGGGCGGCCCTCTATCTGGTCCGAGTCCCCGGATGTCATTGATAAACAAGAGGAGAGATAAAGGACACTGGCAAGCCAGGCCGATCTATGTGCAGATAATAAGAATTGTTTATGACTATTGATTGGTCGTGGAAACTATGCGAGCACCTGCCTGCTCATCCATGCTTTGGTTTCACCGGCCTCACTGGTCTTTGCAGCTCCACCACTTATTGGGACAATGTTACTCGACGGTCAAAGAACCCCAAGCTGCCTCCAAACTCCGTAATATGGCGCTGGTCGCTCATATAGGTAACTTGGCATTTTTTGTTTGGAGCGAGCTCATGATCTCTAGATTCTGGAAAAACAACCCTCACGGAATCAATTTTGTATAAGTCAAGCTATCTTGCGGAGTCAGGTACAGTTGATACGGGAAGTACCACGACCGATTTTTTACCCGTGGAAAGGGAACGAGGAATCACTGTCCAATCCGCTAGTATACCTGTGCAGTGGAGAGACTGGACCTTCAATCTGATAGACACACCTGGTCATGCTGACTTCGGAATGGAGGTAGAAAGTGCTAGTCGTGTCATTGATGGTGCGGTCGTTCTTATAGATTCTGTTGAGGGCGTTGAAGCTCAGACTAGAGGCGTTTGGGCGCAACTTAACCGGTAAGCGACCTCCATTCAACTTGAAGCCCGATTGAATGTCGACATAGATACGATGTTGCAACCAAGTTGATCTTCTTGAATAAAATGGACCGCCCAGGAGCTTCCTTTAAATTTGCTTTATCTTCCATCCTGTTGAACCGACTTCACTCCCAACCATTACCTTTAGTCTTACCCATTGCATCATTTAACCCTCTAGCCTATCAACAAGCGGAGCCTGGTATTCAAGGCCTTATTGATTTGGTCAAATGGGAACTCTGGCGATGGTCTGAGACAGGAAAGCCTTCCATAGATACCTTGCCATGCACGACAGAGGCCCTTCGATCTATATTCGAGCCCAATCATCCTCTTCCATCTCACCTGATAGATGCACGAATCCAGTTTTTGGACAATCTTTCCATGCATTCGGAGGAGCTTATGGACACTCTACTTGGTCTGCCGTCTTCCCCAGATGCCTACCTAGGTATTGGCGGTGATCAAGTAATTCCCTATCTCAGACAGGCATCCCTCCGAAAGGCTATAATGCCCGTTGTTTGCGGTTCTGCCTTGCATCATATAGGCACAGAGTTGGTGCTTGACTATGCTGGCCAGCTCCTAGCCAGCCCATTGGATGTTCCTCATGATCCCCAGGTCCTTGGCTCTCCTCTACAACTTCTTGCCTGGAAGGTCAATTGGGATCGGAGAAGAGGCTGGATGACTTTTGTCCGTGTATACTCTGGTATGTGAAGTGTATATCTTGCCGTGCAATGCTATTCACTTTCTGACAGGAAAACTTACTCGCCATAGCAAACTTTTCAACACCAACAGAAATCAGAAAGAAGTCATCTCTAAGTTGATGCTCCTCTATGCTTCTGAGTTCCAAGAAGTAGACGAGTTACCGTTTGGTTCCGTGGGTGTAATCATCGGTCTGAAACATACCCGCACGGGTGATACCCTCGTTTCCGCCGGAAGTCCTACTTCTACCCGCTCTGTGTTAAGGGATATCACACCGCCTCCTGCTGTTATCTCTGCCTCTGTCATTCCTCAATCTCACATAGATCTTGAGCCAGTTCAAAACGCTCTAGAATCACTGGCACGGACAGATCCATCGGTACGCGCAGACATCCAGGAAGGACAAGTTCTAGTGCATGGACTTGGGGCCTTACACCTGGAAATCATTGAAGGGCGACTCAAAGATGAATGGGACGTCAATTTCGAATTTGGCAAACGCAAAGTTAGTTTTCGTGAGGGTCTCGGACCTGGTATACCGGTTCAAGGGTGGGACACTTGGAATACGAATGTCGGAGGCGGAAAATACATCTCTGTTGAAGTTCCCCTGATTGTACGTTCTCTGAAGGGTGCGGAGGAAGGAAATCCTGTCTGGGATGGTAACAAGGTTTTGGATGACAAAGGCAATCCCCTGCCGGCTCCAGAATCTATTCCTGTTGGGCCTCTTTCGTACGTTGCACAAGGTATTGCGAGTGCACTATCGATTTCACCTCACTCCTCACTTGCCATGACTCATACATATATACAAATACCCAAAAAAGCCCTGTCCAAAGAAATCCCTCCATCCATCCTGACCGGAGCCTCTGCAGCTGTACTACGTCAATTCTTCCGCGGTGCAGGTTCTGGACCTCTTTTGGAACCCTTCATGAATCTCAAAGTCACTGTTTCAGAAAATCATCTGGGCAAGATCATCAGGGACATGACGGAACATGGTGGAGAACTTCTAGAACTTGGTTCCGGGCTTCCTGCCTCTACAGAAGGCGAAATCATAAGTGGATTTTCTGAAGAGGGCATTTATATGCCACCCCTCTGGCTGACACCTTCCGCCACTGAAATTGCATTAGAGACATCAGGCTCGAGAGTCAAACGCGCTGTACAAGGATTGGTCCCACTTAGTCAATTTTTAGACTATTCGCAGCGTCTTCGTGCTCTTTCAGAAGGTAATGGTACCTTTGAGTTGTTTACCGCAGGATTTAAAGAAGTCTCAGCACTTCGACGACTGGAAATCCTTCGTGAAATTGGCAAAGCATAAATAACTGTATCCCGAATAAATTAAAAATCACAATTGTCTTGCTTTATCTGCGTCACCGAAAAGGACCGCTCCTCCTATTTCATCTTCATCCTCGACTGCTCCAGGTCCAGCGTCACCGGCCATGTTTAATACCTGACTGAACGCCATCATCCCTCCCATCTTGGAATCATCACTGACCTCCATTGTGTCGAGATCATCCAGAGAATTGGTTACAGGGGTCGAGTGCTGGGATTGTGTGTCATCTTCGTCGGTTAAGAACAAGGGTGTCTGAGCACGTGTAATGATAGTTGATAAAGCAGCCTGTTTTTCCTTAGACTTGAGGATAGCATGTTTGCCTAGATCCCCGAGAGAACGAGTCGTAGAATGGATTGTTGGCCATGGTTCCGCGACAACACAGAGACAGTGACCATGAATGCCGAAACCCTCATATCTCAGTTGAAGTGTCGGCTTGGGCTTCTCTTCCTCATCAGTTTGAAGGTCGAAGCCACCTTGTTGATTGTGTTGAGTACCGTCTTCTTCCTCAATGAGTTCCTTTGCGTTGGCATAATTCGTTTCCTCATATTGATCAACATCAACCACTTCTGACACCTTTGGTCTAACTAAAGTATACTCTCCTTCTTCTGAGCCCCTTGAGTTGTCGGAATCTAATCCCACGTCCTTTTTCCGTTTCTTAATGGATCCAGATGGCGATGACTTCAAAAGAGCGGAGTCGGAACGTGTCTTCCGTTTTTTCTGTGTCCTCCGAGGAGTAACGGCGGCTGCGGGTAAATTAACGAACTGAGAAGCTCTCATTACATAGTTTCTCGTCTGTTTTACAGATATAACTTTATGTTTCATCCAGCTGCAAACTACGTACCTTGATTGCAACTGAGTGTGGTTCCGTTCGACGCAAAAAGTAACAAAATTGGTAGGTATCTGGATGTACACCTTTGAGTATGAGCCAGATATTTGGAGGAGAGGAAGGTCGTGCACACACCACCACGGCATGTATCCACCGCTGCCTTCTTCCCCGCAGCAGGACTGGAGAAAATACCAGCCTCAGCTAAGAGTTTGGGTAAGATCCTGAGACCAAGGATCTAATTGAGACAACTTCCTATAAAGTACGAAATCCAGAGACCAACCGTGGACGAAGATCGGAGAGGATATGCTGTAACACTTGGTCTGACATCCAATCCAAATGACGTTCATCAAGATAAAGCTTTCACTCTATTAGAGAATACTATGTTTTATGTGAAGCCCTACAGCTCACATATACCGGAAGAACAGAGTGTTCGGATATCCGAAGATAAAAAAGATTTCTAGTTTTGAAGTTCATGAGCGACAGAAGAGTGACAGAAGAGTGACAGAAGAGTCCAAGAGTCAAGCTTGACGTTCGATCACGCAATTGATCACGTCCCACTCATATTAAAAATTACTACAAATTTCCCGTACCTATTTCTCAGGCGGATGGTCACTCAGGTCCTGAGATAATTGCTTTGATGACGCCCTTGCCGTCTTGACTCTTGCCAAAACGAGTCGCCCTGAACGCTGCAATGGCGTCTTTAAAGGCATATCTTTGAAAAGACTTGATGACATGACCCCACCAAATCATACTTAGAGATTTCTCACCGATGAGTAACGAGGGGCTTGAGATCGATCTTTTCATTTGCAACTAAAGAGATAGCCAGTGAGTAATCACCAGGCTTTGTCCAGGATCAGTATGCAACTGATTAGAAGAGATGTAGACAGCATACGCCATAGCGGAAGGAGCCTTTGTAGTTGAGTTCCTTGACCATGAGGAGGCCAATATTGATGGCGACGTTTGGCGCACCCATACCGACCTTGAGAAACACAATTAAATTATGATTCAAAGGAATAGATTCCGTTGCATACCTGCACAAATGTACCGCCAGTCTTCACAATGTGAATAGCAGTCTGGATGGAGACCTCGGCACCACTAGCGTCGATGACCAGGTCAATTTTATTGGTTCCCCTGTCTTGGATATTAAGCTGCTGTTTCATCTGTTCCGCATTTCGCTTGCTGTAGTCAAATTTTGTTTCACCTTCAAGGGGTTTTGGAGGAAGATAGGTGTCAGTAGCAGCATAGCTCTTGGAAAACTCCAGGCGTTGAGGAACGATGTCCACAGCAATAATACGCTGAGCTCCGAGAGCCTTGGCCACTGCCATGCAGAGGAGACCAACAGGGCCACAACCGAAGATAGCAATGGACTGGCCAGAGCGAAAGCCACCAAGGTTGGCCACAGAGTGCACACCAACAGACAGGGGTTCTATCTGAGGATGAAAGATTAGAGCGAGCTCAGATATTTGGGTTGAAATTACCATGGCGCCATCTTCAAGAGTGAGGTTTTCTGGCAGAGGATAGGCCAGGTCAGCGGGAAGTCGGTAGTATCGCGCAAGAGTTCCGTCATAAGGAGGGGTTGCTGCGAACACAATATCTGCACATAGCTTAAATGATTATCAGCCTCATTGGCGGAGTGGAGAAAGCGGATCAGACCTCATAACGCCCAACCTTGCAAAGGTCGCATTTTTCTAAATATAACATGTAGATGATGAGGTCAGAAAAATGCTCGGTACACACTACATGTCGCTCCTGGTTCCATGGCTACACGATCGCCGACTTTGATATACTTCACATTAGTACCAACTGTGGTCCCGGTTAGTCGCATAATGTTCCGATTCAACTCAAGAGTTTCTCTACCTTGTGAAACAATGCCTGCAGATTCATGGCCCAGAACCTCCAGACGCATTTGAGAAGCACAGAAGTGATGTTTGTGTTCTTGAGCCTTACCATAGGCTTCTCTACGACGAAGTCACCGATCCGACCTTCGACAAGATAGTGAACCTAGGATGTATTCAGCTTCGCAGTTGAACATCCATGCAAACCAGTAGCATATACATCAGAACCACAGATTCCTTGCGAAAAATGATTAGAACTCCAAGTAGAAGATCGGTGTAGCACACACCAGTCTTCTTAACCTCAACGATCACATCGTCCGGTCCGGCTAAAAAGATGGCATTAGCTATCCAGACAGCAATCTGCTAGACAGAGATTTACGTAGGGGAATGGAACGTTGTTCGTAGACAACATCCTCGATTCCGCGCAAAACGAAGGATAGATTATCAGACATGAGCAGATGGGGTGCAGATGGGGTACCGTGGTAAACTTGTTTCTTCAGTGTCAGCCTCCAGCCCAATGTGCAACACATCTCGGTTCATCCCAATGGCTCAGTCTCTTTGTCCTACTCTGTCTTCTGCGAAGATACATCTCTCAATTCTACCTTAAATTCTGACGAGCTTGGCCTCTGTCAACATCTCTATCAACACACTCCTTTCGCACAAACTATGCCACGACGAGCAGCCACTGGTACAATGCCTGACTTTACTGGACAAACCGTTGACGGTGATCGTTATCTTCTGGACAAGTTGCTCGGTTCGGGTGCCTATGGCAAGGTCTATCGCGCCATGGATATGAAATCTCCAGCAGATGGCCGCGCATTCTTCGCCATTAAATGCATGCCCATTTACGTCCCTGGAACCACCAAGGCTCACTTTCAGACAAGAGAACTTTGTAATCATCCTGTTGTTCGTGATCATCCCAATATCGTACGGTATGAACGACACTTTCGGGAGGGAGATTGGATCTATGTTGTTATGGAACTTGTTCGGGGAGGTGATCTCTTTGCAGCCATAACGGAAAGACACATATTTCAGAACAACGATGCGTTGGTCAAGAAGATATATGTCCAGATTATTGATGCAGTCCAGTATTGCCACAGAAAGGGTATCTATCACCGTGACATCAAACCCGAAAATATTCTTTTTTCGGAGGACACACGTCGTATCAAGCTGGCTGACTTTGGTCTCTCGACTACTCATGCCGCCTCTGCGGAATATGGTTGTGGAAGCTGTTATTATATGAGCCCTGGTAAGGCTTTCGTTCCCTTGTGTCCCTTATTATAGACTGAAGTTTTGGGCTTTGGTTCTTCGCAGAATGTATCGCTGAACAGAAGCCACGTCTAAAATACTCCTCAAAGCAGACCGATGTTTGGTCTATGGGTGTCATTCTCGTCAACATGATATCTGGACGTAATCCTTGGCGGTATGCCACCGTAGATGACCAGTGCTTTCAAGCCTTCTTGAGCGATAACAATTTTCTCGGTAACGTGTTGCCTATTTCTGCAGAAGCGAATATGATTATCAAACGTATATTTACTATCGACCCATTGAGGCGGATTTCCTTGGAGAAACTGAAAGAGGAGATTATCCAAGTTCGCACGTTCTTCAAAAGTCCACGGCAACCGAAACCACCTCCCAGGCCACTTCAAGCAGAAAAACACATTGAATCCCCTGATTCAGGCTGGCAGACTGAGTCTGAACCTGTTCCGGCCAAACCAAATCGGGTTCTGGTGGAGACAGAAGGGGGCGCGATATCTAGTCCTATCCTCCAACCTACTGCTCCACGCGATTCCAGTTCTGTGATGCTCAAAACCTCTATCCCTGGATCAGACAATAAAACGGGATCTTCTGCCGCTGATTCTTCCAAGTCATCTCTCGTTGTAAAGACTCCTTCAGTGCACGCTGTCGCCCCTGTCACTGTTGCCTGTCCAAATGGAAATCCTGATGATGACGTTGAAGAACCGCTGATCCTTCCGGGGACACTACTGGATAAGGTTTTACGTTCTCCAGGTGGAAAGCCCAAATCCATTACTTTAAAAAGTGGGCGCAATATACTTCGTGCAGCCGTTCAGCGCATCAAAGAATTTTCTGCACCTACAAATGGTAACGGTGCCGCATAAATCGCTGCTATGATATTCACCTGTACAATTGTATGACTGTCTATGTAATGTGATTTTTATTCTCCCTGACGTTGATATTGATATCACACTCCGATCAATCGATTATGAACACGTGCCTCTAAGTCACCATCAATTCGCCATCGCTAATTTTTTAACATTAACATCTATCGCACTATCTTTCACACTCAAAAAATGGTTTATTCCAGCGTCCTTGGTTTTCCTCGCATTGGTGGGCTCCCTCCCATAATATATTCTTGCGATTCCATTGATTGTCATAAAACCAGGTTCCAATCGCGAGATCAAGAAGGGAGTCGAAAACTATTGGAATAGTAAAATCCCTGCAATAGAGCTTAACAGAATTGCTACCGACATAAAGAAGGCTAACTGGAACATGATAAAGGCTCAGGGTGTCGACTTGGTTCCTAGGTTTGTGGTGGATCGAATAATTAGGTGCCGAACTCATTTTTTGCTCAAGTGGCGATTTCTCTCTTTACGACCATGTTTTGGATCATTCTACTGCCTTCAATGTCATTCCACAACGTTATACTGGCTTGGGTCTAACAGAACTAGATGTGTATTTTGCCATGGGTCGTGGACGCCAGTCAGAAGGTGTTGATGTTCCTGCTTGTGAGATGAAGAAATGGTAGGTATCTCGTTCGCTTCCAAGATTCAGACATAGGTTGAAAGCATACTTGAGGTTCGATTCAAATTACCATTACGTTGTACCCGAGTTTTCTGAGGAGACCGACTTCAAGCTCAACTACAACAAGGCTTTGAATGAGTACAAGGAAGCTCAGGCTGCAGGTATCACCACTCGCCCTGTCATCATTGGTCCCATCAGTTATCTCCTTCTTGGAAAAAAGGATAAGACCGCTCCATCAGGTTTCCAACTTGTATCCCTCTTATCTAAACTCATACCCATCTATAAGAAGCTCCTCTCCGAATTGAAGACCGAGGGGGTTGAATCGGTACAGATCGATGAGCCCATCCTGGTCCTTGATTCTGCTGCCGCCCTTGAAAAGGAGTACACCGCTACATATGCCGAGCTCGCTCCTATATCCCCGAAGATCGTACTCACCACCTACTTTGCTCGTCTTGACTCCAACATCAACTTCATCGCTAAGCTTCCGATCTATGGTCTCCATATCGACCTTGACCGTGCTCCTGACCAGCTTGAGGACGTTTTAAGTGCCACCCGGGATACTAGGATATTGCTTTCCTTGGGTGTCGTCTCTGGCCGTAACATTTGGAAAACTGACCTTGCCGCCGCAATCAAGTCTGTCCAGGCAGCTATTGATGCTCTCGGTACTGACCGTGTTATCGTCGCAACGTCTTCTTCACTTCTCCACACACCTGTTACACTCGCCTCTGAGAAGAAGCTGACGGAGGAACAAAAGGATTGGTTCTCCTTTGCCACAGAGAAGGCTAGAGAGACTTCTGTCATTTCTGCTGCCTCCTCTGGCTCCCAGGATGTTGAAGTTACTGCAGCCCTGGAAGCCAATAGGAAGTCAATTGCCGCCCGTCGTCAATTTGAACAGAATTCCGATGATACTGTCCGCAGGCGTGTTGATGCTATTACTCCCGAAATGCTCGAACGCAAGAGTCCCTTCTCTATCCGCAAGGACATACAGGCCAAGCATCTCAATCTCCCCAAGTTCCCTACTACCACCATAGGCTCATTTCCTGTTCGTGTCTTGTCCTATCAATACAGCCAATTTGACTCATTTTACATAGCAAACCAAAGAAATCCGCCAGGCTCGTGCTAAGCTTGGAAAAGGTGACCTTACTCGAGAGGGGTATGAAGGTTTCATAGAGAAGGAAATTGAGAATGCGGTACATTTCCAGGAGAAGATTGGCCTTGACATCTTGGTGCATGGAGAACCCGAACGTAATGATATGGTCCAATACTTCGGTGAACTTCTCCACGGCTTTGTCTTCACTCAGAATGCTTGGGTTCAGAGCTATGGTTCTCGGTTAGTAGTCTCCCATCCATAATTTTGGATTTCTCTCTCTGATCAACTATCACTAGCTATGTCCGCCCACCAATCATTGTCTCCGATGTCAGTCGCCCTGGACCTATGACTGTCAAATGGAGCAGTTACGCACAGAGCTTAACCAAGAAGCCCATGAAGGGTATGCTTACTGGTCCTGTCACCATTCTGAATTGGTCCTTCCCTCGTGCCGATATCCCGCGCGAACTCCAGTCCAAGCAACTGGCCCTTGCTCTTCGTGACGAAGTAGTTGACCTGGAGAAGGCTGGAATTCATGCTATCCAGGTTGATGAACCCGCTATACGTGAGGGTGTAAGTAACGAGCCAATCTATCCGACACTATGAATGCTACCTGATACTTGTCTTACAGCTTCCCCTTCGTCGTTCTGACTGGGAAAAATACCTTGAGTGGGCTGTTGACTCCTTCAAGCTAACTACAGCCGGTGTCACTGATCAACTCCAGACCCACTCCCATTTCTGCTATTCCGACTTCAATGATATCTTCTCCTCTATTCAGCGACTCGATGCTGATGTTATTTCTATCGAGGCATCTAAGAGTGACATGAAATTACTGGCTGCCTTTGAGCAACACAGCTATTCCAATCACATCGGCCCCGGTGTCTACGATATTCATTCGCCCCGTGTTCCGAGTACTCCGGAGATCAAGGATCGTATCAAGGGCATGCTCAAATTTATCCCTAGAGACCAACTTTTTATCAATCCTGTAAGTCTGACAACTCCCGTCAAGTGACTTATCTTTGACTGATCCAACTTCAAGGACTGTGGTCTCAAAACTCGTGCCTGGAAGGAGACAGAGACTTCCCTAACCAATCTTGTTGAAGCTGCTGAGTGGGCTCGCCAGACTTACGCATAAAATTTTCTGCTTTTGCTTCAACAGCACTCCTTGACTGGTTATTTGAGTAATGCAAGCCCTTTCTTGTGTCCCTGTATCATGTGGGCAGTTGGGACGATGAGCATGTTCCTTGCTGAGGACTAGAGGATCGTGATGTCAAAAAGTATTGCTTTGGCCTACCGGGGTCTCAGAGTGTGTATTGGTGGATTGGATTGGTATTTGGATTTCAACAATCCTTAACTACTTCTGTATGTCTTTGCATGTGCTTTTCCTAGCCATAACAAAAGAGGGTAGTGATTAAGATACAGCAGCAACATATCTAGTTTGCTGCACAAGAGGAGTTAGGTTTTAAGAATAGTAATGAACAACTCGAAACCGCGTCTCTAATCTCTCGATTTCCTCCGAATCCATGTCACCTGCCTCGCGGTGCCTGTGGAACATCTCTAGGAGATGTCTAGGAGTCATATCTGTCCCAGTGCTTGTTGAACGATGCAGTTGAAATATAGGGTCGTATTTGTACCGATTTTCATCAATGTCAATGGAAGATCATATTTCTTTACCTCGAAGGCTAAGGGGTCAGTGTGTCCTGCATCAGGAAGTGCTTGGTTGTAATTTTGCCAAGTAATCGGAACTGAGGTGAATGGAACCGGCAAGCAAGATTTGTCGGCGTCACTCTGCCTTACATCCTCTACTTACACTTGAACCATGCAACTGACATTATCTGGTCTCTTTCCCTTTGCACCTTGATATGAAGCTTGGACTGTTGCATCTCATCTTCACTACATGACTATACCTACGAAAGCACATTGAGACCATGCATTATAATCACATTGATGATAGACTCACTGAAGTGTCTTGAGACACCGAGAGAGCAAAAACCTAAGTAGAGCAGCGAGCCCATCCTACTCTCCTGTTCACGTATTTAAACACCTTCAACTACTTTGGCTGAGGACAAGACACACCTTATTTTGCTACTCCAGCAGGTTTCCTACCTCCGTCTCCTTTGACTCGAGCTCTCTTAACATCCTTTGTCGATACATTCCGTCCACTTTCTGCCGAACCTTGAGTTAGACAAGCCCAAGATTGTTGAGATTTGGGGAGCCTGTTCTCAACTGGGACCCAAAACAGTGGCTCATCATCCTGACCCATCATCCATCCATCCATCCATCCCTCATGCCTTGCAGCATAAGCTCATATCCATGAGTGGAATGCCAGTGCTCGGCTGTGAGATCTGCTATGTCCCGGATTGTCAAACCAAAGTTGAGTGAATAGTTTACCAACGCTGATCCATCTCGTATAAACACCATGCATGCATATGCTTGACCCAAAATCTGAGCGTGCAGATGACCGGTATAGGCATCAAAGATTTATGTTTGAACCTAAGAGCAATGAGTCTGTCGCCAAGGGAATGGTCAATCAGAGCAGGTGAGAGGGCAATTCTATCCACCCTGGACGTTTGAAACTTAGAAATGAGATGGCGAGTTCGCGTGTCCCACACTCATACGTGGGAGCCAAAGGGAGACCAGCATGCGAGGAGTTTCCCATCGGGTGAGTACTCAAGCGAGGGGTCGTTGCGAATATGCTCTTGATCGTCAAAGTGGACAGGATCAAACTCGGCAGTGTCGTGATTTGGTTGGAGAAAAGTGGAGAAATGACAGATTCCCATGAGGATATGTGAACCGTCGGGAATCCTTGCCATCTTCGAAGTTCTACAGTTCAATGACATCCTCAGATCTCTTTACTATGGCCAGAAAATGCCCATCAGGAGAAAATCGGGCACCAGCAACATCATTCACCTCCAGCCTGTTGGATATTAGTGCACCATCACTAGCATCCCAGAACTGGACCAGGATACAAGTTGCACCTTTATCTTCAGAGTCATCATCTTCATTGAACCAATGCGCCGAGACAATTCTTCCGTCATGATGAATAAAGGCAAAATCAGAGCCCTTAATTCGAAACTGCTCCTCACCTGTCTCAATGTCCCAAACTACTGCATAAGAGCCATATCTGAATAGAATATGCTTTCCAGCATGACTAAAGTAGGCATCATTTCTATACCCGTAGGCTGAATATCGACATTCTTTACGACCGAAGAGTCGAAGTTGCACATATTAAAATGGAGCTTGGGTGATAGCAAGGCTTTCAAACATAACACAGCAAGCTGGCGCTCATGAAAACCCCGATCCTGAATAGCAGACAGTTCAGTCAGTTGTTGTAGAAAGTAGGTAGAGAGGAAAAAGTCTTCGAATGACTTGTGATGAAAATGAAGGATAGGGCCTGAGTCAATGACGGACGCGAGACCTTTTCGGATCACTCGCATTACATCTGACTCTCCAATATTGACTCCAGGAAGCATCACAAACACATTGTCACTCAGTGGCTGCTTGGCATAGATCATGGCGGCCATGACGGAGATGATCCCTTGGACCTCTTGCTTCGAAATCCGTCCGAACGATGCCCTGACAACAGTGGTATACAGAGAAACAGATCGTCCATCCCCTCTGTCATCCCCTCCCTTCCTCGATCTAAGGATGTGAAACCGTGTTTTGGGATCATCTTCAAGAAGTTGGTAACCGTGGTTCCCCAGATAAAATACCAGCAGAACCAAGATAGTCAAGAGCCTTTACAATGAATTCGGGGAAGATTCGGCTGATATAGTCCTCTGGCCGGCTAGTACTGACCAACTTGAGCTCCTTCAAGTGATCAACCTGAATCCAACGCTTGAGCGTATGCAAGAGACTCCGGAAATCCTTCCCTGATGCATCGTGCTTGAGGCCACCACACTCGTCCAATGCATCTATCACAATCACCAGATGTTCCTCATGCGGAATAGCATCATCCAGTGCAAATAATGGTCCCTCGATGAGCAATTTGAAAAGCCAACCAATGTCAGATGAGCTGTGCCCTTGAGCTAAGTGTTGGCGAAGAGAAGGGAACAGGTGGGCAAGACTACATGCAACAGTGCGCCAGAGAGCATTCGTGATGACGGTAGATTGTGTACGGTCGAATCGGAATGAGATTACATGGCACTCCTGGTCCACTAGCCGATTGACAATGCTAGCTGCCAAGGCAGATTTCCCAACACCAGGAGATCCCTTTGTCCAAATCACATTGGGGCCATCGACGTTTTTGATTTTGCGCTCGATCTCTTGTAAGATGTGGGTGCCTTCCATACATGGTTTGCATATTCTCCCCAAGGGCACTCACTAAATCATCCAGCTCCCTCTTGTCGGCGGCCATCTTTGTATTTTTTGCCATGGTGGCTGATAACAACCACAAATCAATTGAACGATGAACATCAGACACAAAGACCAGACCTTGCTCTGCTCGTATTTCTAGAAGATCCCAGTCAAAATTTCCTGCAAAACCATCTAGTAATTCAATAGCTTTCTCCTTATGAGGTACAACGAGGATGTGTTTGGCTGCAACCGACTCAGTCATGACTCCATCTCACCCAGCTGAACACATACCCGACCAACTTTTGAGCCACTGCTCAATAAAGTCCACCACCTCTTCCATCATTCCAGGAAATTCATTGATAGTAATATGCAATTTGCCTGATTCAGGAGCTTCTTTGAATCTGTCCAGCTGACCAGCTAGGATACTCATGCCCTCTGTGAGGTCTTGCATTGCTTCAAAAGATTCTTCTTGAGCTTTGAAATGCTAGAAAACCTATCAGTCATATTGTTCGTGTTGAAAGAGAATGTGGCCAACTTTGTATACGACATCAATGCAATTGACCACTGTTTGAGCTACAGAGTTGAGCTGTTTCAAGTCAGATAACACACACATATGCTTAGGCAATGATTCATTACCCCACTGACGGCCTTCCCAAACTTGATAAGCATCCCTGCACCAGCATTTGCAGGACCAAGACAGCTCAAAAGTGGTTTAAAGGATTTCAAACTTTTTACTGTACTCTTTATTTGTGCATCTAGAGCACGTAAATCACTGCCATAGGCCTACAAGTCCATTTGAGTGGGAAGTCTACACGTTAACAGTGATAATGTGCATACCTCAGCGATGATCCAAAACTGTAATCCTGAAATGGGATTGGTGAATTCCACCTTGAAGTTTGCTAAGGTAGCCTGAGTAAATGGAAAATGATTGAGGCAAAAATCAACTAACAATTGGTTTCTCGCTGTGCCTCGGAGGCCAGGTGATCCCATAAATCGTCGAATTTGATGCTAACTTTACACAATGGATTAGCTTGTGAGGTGCGCTCGGACCTGAAGATTCTCGGCCGTCGGAAATACTTGTGTATTTCAATATTCAGGCTACTCCCTTCTTGGAAAATCCTTCACCACATGAATATGTAGGGTTGCATGGACTCCGAAAGCTCGACTTACAATCCGCTCTGAGTTAGCTTCAGATGCTGTTTGATCCTGATGTTGTTGTCGAATTTTTGTGCAAGACTTTGAAGGGGGCTATCCGCCCTGTCAGAGTACCTGACAACCAGGGGTCGTTGACATTGATCCTTGAGCTCTCCGATGAATTCTGGGAGGAAACTCAATGAGATTGCTGATCAACAGAGCCGATGGGAGAATGTGACACTCACCAAGGATTCGGATGATTCGTACCATACGAGCATTTTCCATTGTTTCAACTTCTGAATAGAGTGGATAGGAAGAGACAGTGTGAGCGTAGGACGTATATCAGATGGACAAGAACAAGGCGAACAAGGCACAGGTGCTCCTGCCTTGTGAATGTAGTGCCCTGGCTTGCGTCATCCATTTTCTTTCAGCTGACATGATCTCCAATTACAATTGGATAACTCGCTGCACCCGTTATGAAAAGCACTGTTGGATCGTTTCCTTTGAAGGGAGACTCACGTCTTTCGATAAATATCTTTTCCGGTTGTTCTGATTCAGGTCCCTATCCGTGAGCACACTTTGATTCAACAAACGGCTCAGTCAGAAGGGACTTCCCCTGATTTCATTGTATCTCCTATATGACATCTCAATGCCAACCATGTAGGTCATTTTATTCATTCTAATACATCGTTCCATCGATTATCGCTCCAGTATTTCTACTCCTCACCTGGATATTTGAATCTCCTTAGTGCTCTATCCCGTGCCTTCGAATGATCAATTATCTCTCTCGGGTAGCTGAATTTGTCTGCCAAGGACATAGACAGATTATGGAGGTCTGACAATGCTAGGTAAATTGGTCTGCAGCCCTGAGATATCAGGACATTTACCTGGACCGCATACTTTCTCAAGCTCTGGAACCCAATGTCGAATAAATTCACCAGACGGGTCTGCCTGGATAAATATTGAGGTGACTACTTGATGACGACAATGAGAACCGGCCTACTTTCAAGCTTTGACTATGTGGATTGAAAATGCGAAAGTAAGGACAAGGGTCAACGCCAGTGCTTGCACACCATTGCCAACCACCATTATTGGAGGCTAAGTCGCCATCAATGAGGTTTTGCATAAAATACTGAAAAAAATATTGAAAAAGAAGTCACGTCAGTAAATAGTCAGTAAATAACAGTGACATACCCTTTCGCCTACTCTCCAGTCGATCATCAAGTCCTTCGTCAGATACATCGCAGTGATCATCCTAGCTCTATTGTGGACCCAACCCATTTCACGGATACAACGCATCGTGGCATCAACTATAGGGACTCCAGTCTTGCCTTCCTTCCACCGCTGCAACATCTCCCCATCAACATCCTCGTGACACTCATGGCTCGTTGCAGAATCTCGCCTTACTTGATGGTCTTCCCATACGACTTCGGAATATCTCTCGTGATAAGGGCGGCCCATGGAAACTCGAGGGTAATGACATAAAACCCCAGTGTAAAAATCTCGCCAGGCTAATTCCTGGATCCATCGACCAACCCCAGACAAGATGTTGCATTCAACTTTCTTAGACCCTTTAAGTAACATTGTTTGACGGATACATTCCCTAATTGAAAGCACACCAGAAGAGAGATAAACGCTTGCAACAGTAATGAGTTACATAAATGGTAGTCGAGACTACTGGATTCTCACCTCAGGCGGCTGGTAGTATCTTTGTCCATCTGATCCCGTGCATCCTTGTACTTGACAATGCGGCTATGTTGCTCGGTGTTCTGTGCTCCAGGATCCAGGGGATTGACAGCACCCATTTGAGATGGACGAGCCCTCGTTTTCAAAAAGCGTTCCAGAATCTATCGGAAATTCATAAGAAAGTGAAAGACCTCGATTAGTATACCAACTCTATTTGCTGCAAGTTCTCCAGCAGGCCAATACTCCTCCATCTTGGCAGCATCTTTGTCATCAAGTTCAAAGCCTGGAACAGCGTCCGGAACGGAAGTTCCAAAAAGAGCTGAAAACTTCTTGTCTTGTCGTATGGATTTTTGGTTTGATGACGGTGCAGGCGATTCTTTGACATACTCATCTGGTGCACGATTCAAGGTATCTATCCAGCTTCTCCAGTACGGGGAATAAACCTGTGATGGTTATAGAGATCTAAACCATGGAGGCGACATACACCTACTGTATAGCCTTTTCCTTGTCTTGTGCGAATGACACCGGGCTCTATAACATTCTTGTTGTGAAAAAAATTGACTTGAATTCCATGCTTCTCGCCAAGTTTCCATATCCGTAAATCACGTCGGAGTTCATCAACTTCATATTCTAAATTTGCGAACAAATGGTTGCATTCGTACTCCTTCAGAAGCTGAAAGACTCGCTCTGGGATTGCTTTTCTAGGTGTGTGGGTGATAACGTAAAATGGAATGTGAAGTTCATGGAAGGAGTTCTGAGTGAGTTCTGTCAAATTATATTGGCAAGCGTCAGACTTGATTGAGACAGACCTGGAGCAGGACAAGGTTGCGAAGGATAAAATCAATACGACGAGCACTCCTATCATGAGCGATGTAGTCTTGGGGGCTGAGAATGAAAAGAGCGAGTAAAAAAACACCAATGTCCTTGGCGCACTTCGAGGCTTGCGCAAGTGCCCTGTTATCACTAACTAGGGAGAATGAGCCTAAGGATTGGCCTCAAATATCCAAACCTACTACGAAGATCTGCCAACCGCATCCAGTAGAGTACTGCCTTTCCCCCACTAGGGTCTGGCAAACCTTGCTGCATATATTCCTGGATCCTGAAGCAAGGAGGGTCAGCATCAACGGTGGCTGCAGCCTCTGCAGTTGCAACTTTGATGGGATTGAAGCGTCCGCCAGACATTCGGGGTCGTTTGGCATCATGATTGGAAGTATGCAAGTTTCCCTCTTTCTTGATAGCGGCTGAACTTATTGATCGTTGACGCTTGGACATGATACAGTTTCGAAATTGATAGACTTGGGAATAGAGGAGGTTGGTCAGGCCAGGCGAAGATCTTAAGCATTCGTAAATTCTGAAATACATGTTTTATATACAACTTCTGATCTCCTTTCAATGTGTATCGAAGAATCACGTGGAAGTATGGGACGATTTAACTAGTTGATCCTGTTCCTCTTGTCGTTCTCGCTCTTCTTCAGCCTCCCTTTCTTCTGCTTCGACGACTTCAATGTCCAGAGGAAATGTAAGAATTGCAGCTATTCCCGTCAGTTGATTCAATTCTGAAACCATCATCTGAGAATCTGGGACTCGATAAAGATAGTAGTCCGTACGTTGACCTGATTCGTGCATACTTGAAAATATGAGCACTTCACCACCTTTCTGCTTGACCGCTTCGGTTACGTGTATAAATTTCTTTCGTGTGACTGGGTCACTTGACCTAGAGGCAGCTATCAGTCCATTTAAACAACCAGTTTTCATAAATAGGCTTGCCGGAAAAGATCGTCGGAAATCAATAGTGTCCCAATAGCACCCCTATCTGCAGCAAGGCAAACATGATCAGGCCCATACCATGCCCTCATCTCGTCTGTTCCTAGCATCTTGAAAAATCTTCAATGAGTTCAACCTAACATCAAGTCACGAAGCTACAGAGAACAAAAACACACTTGCCTATCCAACATCATACCCTCTCGAGCGAATTTCGTTTCCTTTAGTCGAGCTGAAATCTGGCAATGTGTCACAAGTCTGTGCATAAAAATCTCGCCGGAAACGAACTTCTGGATTTTTCAACACTTCAACGAGACTATGAACATACGGACTGCTGATGTGCACCCGAATTATTTTCTCGCGAAGCGCCTTCTGAAGTTCTTTATTACTTCGTTTGATTGCCTCAGCCAACAGATAGTCATAAACACCATCTCGTATCCAGCCAGGACTTGCAATAACGATAGCTCGAATACCATCGTTTGCGAACGGAACGTGCCTCAAGAATGAGTCAAAGAGAGTGGCGTAAAATCTCCCAATGCCTTTCTCGTGCTGTGAGGCTCCAGCAGTAGCTGCTTTCCGAGGAATGGAGATGGAGATCCGGTGCGTTACAACGGTCATATGCTGGGACAAAAGGCAGAAAGTGGCAGTTCCTTCGCCACAGATGACGGCTGCAAGCTCAGCACCTCTCCCAGGAACGGTGCTTTCCTCGACTCTAGACACTGCGATACTGTCCCACCCATTGGGTTTCTCAATGCGAACGTCACGATTAGTTTCTATGTCCAACGTATGAAAGGCTCCGAGTCTAACATGAGGATTTTCAACAACCACTTTTCCCGAGATATGCAGTGAAGCATTAGTACTCTGAGGTGAACTAGCAGCTGAATTAGTAGATTCTTGAGCAGAATTACCACTTCCTGGCGAAAATTCAACACGGCTGACTTGCAAAGTCAGGTTAAGCCGTATCCGGTTTGAACCCACTGATCCAGTAGTTGACACTGATTGTATGCGTCTATAAAGGTCCTGAGTATATAACGCTGTTAGGAGCAGCCTACGCCCGTACCGCACTGTGGTTGCCCTCACAAGATCACCTGCCTGTATCAGGTTATATAAGTGCCACATATCTTCATCGTCCTCTGGCCTAAGGGTGACATGGCCCTAGAATTCAATCAGACGAGAAAGCTGTGACTCTAGTGGACCAGACTGACCGCACCGTGCTTGTCGATGTATCTGCTGATCAGCTTCATGAAATTAATTGCTGACCAACCTTACCAAAATAGATCTTGAACTGCTCTCAACCTACACTCATGGTTAGGTGCGTGACATCATTTGTCTTGCTCGTTTGAAGATCTGAGCCCACGTCAGTGACTCCAGGATAGCAACCCTAAGTGCCCGGCTTGTTGAACCTAATCAGGTTCCAAATCGACACCGCTTCAACCATGAAGATGACGATGACGCCGAAGCCATCTTTGCCGAGCTTGAAGCCGAAATTGAAAATGATGACAACATTGCTATGAGGGAACAAGGCCTGGAGACTATCAAACGCGAGTGCGGCGACCGCTTTACCTCTCAGCTGGCTCAGGTCTCAATCTGTCATGTCGTAGGATGGAGAGAATGAAAAATCTACGAGAAAATTGCCACGGCACATATTCCGAAGTAACCGACGAGAAGGAAGTCATTCGTATCACTGCGTAGCTACATATCTTTCTTTTGCCTGACGAATACTCATCATTTACCAGACGAGAACCAAGATGTATCGTCCACTTTTACCACTCTAACTTCAAGCGATGCGAAATTATGGACAAGCATCTAGCAGTCTGTTCTCCATCCCATCTGCACCTTCTGTCGCCTCACGACGAATGACAGAAACTTGCTCCCAAATACTTCCACACGCGATTTATCCGTGTTTTTGTCGAGAACATACCCTGGCTGGTGGAGAAGCTCTCTATCAAAGTCTTACCATGTGTGATTTGCTTCATTGATGGTGTATCTCGCGATAGGTTTGTTTTTTCTCATCGATCACGTAGGATAGATCACTAAATCCTGGAAGGTTGATCGGTTTTGAAGAGCTCGGTAACAGTGATGGCTTTGGTACCGCTGTACTTGAGCTGAGGCTCTCGAAAAGTGGTTTGTCCATCTTCTCTGGTCGTCTGGCACGTGTCTTTAATGATGCAATAGGCATCATTAATCAGCAAGCTGAAAGCTCCTCCAATCCGATATACAAAATAGTGTTAGACAAGGATGACAAGGTTTTCGATCTCGACGACTGAACTTGCGCGGCGACTCGAGGATTATTGCTATCATCACACGTGGATTCATTCGGGGCCGAAGTATTACCACACGGATCTATGTAAATCTATAGATAGACCCATTCAGGTTCGGATGATGAAATAGTTCTACATAGTCTCATCTATCCATGCATCTAATAACAGGGTTTATGCGTCAGTCCTCATCCTGGGAAGGCTTCTCTTTTCAGTCGTACTGAACCGCCTGCTGAAGATTGCATCCAGCTAAGTGATCAGAATTTCGACAGCAGTGTCTACAGCAAAGTGCTACCTTAAGTTGGCTATAGCTTGTGCTCGCTTTTTTGGGTTGACTTCGTGCTGCAGTTACTTGAGATGCATTGCTCTTCGTTTTTTCCCTTGCTACTTATCTTGATGCATGACGCTCCGGTAAATAGAAAGTTGTATTCACCTTTCTGACCGCAGCTATGTTTTCAATGACGTTTGGTCTGCATTTTGGACTGGACAGGTGAGCAGTGATTTTATTCCCGTCCTAAGCTGATACTCTGTATACACAAATTCTGGGATTGGTTTTGTGAAAGTGGATGGCCAAGCCTATTCCTTTTGAGGTACAGGTAAGTTGTTCAATAAAGAGAGGTTCTCATGTCGATGTGCTATTTATATGAATTCAATGCTGAGTTGGTGTCTAGTTAGCGGCGTCTGCGCCTTGAACGCTACACTAAAATTAGTCCATCGTTTCAACGTCTTGATGATCCATGTCTCTTTCTAGATACAGATGAATAGTAAGCGCTGAGATGAGGCTCGTCTCACATTTGCAACGAGTTTCCCTCCCATTTTGCATTGCCTTAACTCAACACATCTTGCCTTGACCTTTTTGAGTTCTGTTAAAGTGAATTCAGTATCATGGTTTTTCCTGACTACTATCAAACAGGCCTAATGAGACAATAAATTCCACTCTCGTACATAGCTGTATCTGCGCTTTCGAACATACATCGTTCAAGCATCCAAATTCACCCCGACATAAGTGTTGCTACCAGCAAACTAGATGCTCTCCATTGAATTTATCAGTAGGAGATCGATAGTGACTTGGGCTATGTTAGGTGTTAGCAATTCTGACCTAGAGTACACAGAATCTAGATAAAAAATTATGGAGGCAAAATGCCACGAGGAGCATCAAGCGAGTGAAGCGGAGCAGAAAGAGAAGGGACTTTGTGGAGCAGAACACTAAGACAGGATTCATGCCAAATGAGGCCAGAGCAGAAATTTCTGTTTGTAACGATCATTATCGGGGGACAATGGCCTCACTGCCATATAGAGCACTTGAGCCGGATCGTTAGTTATTATTCATAGATCAGTCGTTATAATCCTCAAGTCAGGGTATGCTTGTGAAAGAGCTAACTACACTTAATGTACATCCTATCCCTCACTCATTCAAAGTTATTCTTAGATGTTTTTGCCTTTTACTCCACGTTGTCTGTGAGTAGTTTCTCTTGAGAGTGCAAAACCTGACGGACGGCTAGATTTACTTGATGAAGATGGCTTCAGTTTGCCATTTTCTGGACCCACCCCTTCTCCCTTCTATACTTCTTCCAGAGGAGTGTATTTCCGCAACGTCTTTTTAAAGTAGGCTCATCGTAGTAACAGATACACCAAGTTCCAGTGGCTACCCAGCAGCTCAACTTTGATATTTTTCAGCGATTCTCTCCCTTCCGACAGCAGATTTATATAGTATACTTCAATGCCGGCAATATGCTGTCTTTATGAAAGGTTTGCATGACCTCCACAGCTTCATGGTCCGAGGAGTCTGTCTGATCTACTAGACTACTAGATCTGCGGGAATCCCTTGTATTTGTGTTCACTTGAATGGGCATTGACACTATGCATACACAATGAATTTCACCAACATTCAGTCTACTGCTTATTGAACAATGAAAGCTAAATTTATCCTGGACATGCCACGTGCATCACACTCACTCAAGATTTCAACATGAATGTATGCGTACATTCATGTCCATTAGTAGGATTACTCGCCTTACACCTTTCGAAACGCCAACACCGATATTAAACCTACATGATCTAGATCAGAAAATTTGGACGGCTGCCGTCGTCACGGTACTCGTAACTTGTACGTCCGTGAAGAAATGGTGTGAGACTACCGACAACCGACCTGCCGAGCCCGCTCCGTCGTCGGTAGCTAACCGAAGTCACCTATATTTGTGTATATTAAGTCACGGCATTCATGAATGGACTGAAGAAACAGTGTTCGGCTCTGAACAGTATTTTTCACTTCTTCAATTTTCTCCGGGTCTTCTGCCACTAGTTCTGCCTATAATGTTGATGAAAAAGTTGTGTTTAATATATTGATCATTCTCGCCGCATCTTTGATTAAATGCCGAACAATGTTTGATGAAGCTGGTTGAAGCTGGTTGGCAGTATGACATAACAAGATACTTGATCCGAAAGTACATCCAGTGACAATTGCTTCCAAGGCTTCCTCTACTTGAGTGGCATCTAGGTTGTGATGAAACGAAGCAAACGGATTTTTAGAAAGAACTCTGTCGTATTGCACGTCCTTACACCATGCCCATGCCCACAATAACGTAATCCTATTCAGACCACGAAACTAATGTTGTTGTGCACTCTAGGTCTAGGTTGACAGACTCGTTAGATGTTTCCTCTGTGAGGGTTGAACAAAAGAAAAGATGGAGAGACAGACAGATATGGAAAGCTGAATGATCAAGTGGTAACCCGAACAAGGAGTAGAATACGTATAGAGGCGCGAGGATAAATTAATAGCAGCGCCGAGTTAATCAGCTTGTTGAGTCTGGCAGAGGGTCTCCCCTAACTTTGCCTCCTATTTTGTACTCAATAGTGATGGGTATGAGTGTATGAGAAGAATGGACCCGTCAGTCGACCGGGAAATGGTAGATCAGGCCGAGAACTTACCACAGAACCGAGGTCGGGGAACAAACATGATTCCAGTTCAGATCTCATTGGGCTGGGTACCGACATCGACTAGAGCAGAACGGTAGACGAAGAAGTATCTGTTATGATCGGTTGATGTAGATAAATGAAGTCAAGAGACGAGCATGTACCAAGATTTGACCGTAATCTAAGCTGTCACTTGACAACTCATGAATAGACAGGGAGGAGTCTGATCTCATGGAGTCGAGTGCAACTCCCTCCCTCCTCCCTTGCCTATTATTCCTCTCAACATCTTAGTAGGTTGTCACGTCTCACGTCAAATCTGTCGTCGTCGTCATTTTGGCTGCAGTCGGGTTTCTTCTGCTTCTTTGGAAACTCAGATGGAATCAACGTCTTACAACAGCCCCCAATGAACAATCAGTCATGATTTTTCTTTTGACAGTGTCAGGCTGTAGATGACTGAATAGCACTCGCCTTTGTCAGCTCCAATGATGGTCCAGCGCCCTTGATAGATACTGAAAGAAACAATTCAAGATTCTTTGAAAGCTGAGAACCACGACGCCAGGAAAGAAGCAGTCGACAGACAGCAATCAAACAATGTCCTCCAGGTAAATGGAATCAAAGAACATGATTTAGGAACGGCATGTCACATAGGAGAATCTGTAACGACACCAACCAATATATCCATGATTTTAAAGTTCTAGTGCTAGCTGAACCTTGACACGTGTGCGAGGAAGACCCACACAAATCAGTTGTAAATGAGTGCGATGGTATGACAACCCCACAATCAAACTATAGCGTGCAATTGCGGATGGTGTTGTCATAGAAAGACTAAGCTTTCATACATGGGTTTTATGAACCAAATCAGTTTCTTTCTGGAGTTGCTAATCTTGGCAATACGCCCAGACTTTCTCCAGGACAGACGCAGGAAGTATCTTTCTGGAATTGTCTAACTGCCCAGCGGTAACGGGTCAGGTGATAATCTAACAATCTGATTTCTATCTTCGAGCGACGTATCAGAGTCGTTGTGCATTTGGAAGTGGGACTGTACAGCTTCTGAAGTCCAATCCCTGGTTAGGAGAGTTTCCTTGTGTATGATTTTTAACTTCTAAATTGCAATAGTCATTCCAAGGGTGGATTAGACCATACAGCCCAGTGAATGCCAAGACATACATCTTGAAGTGGAGATACGCACACACTCAGGAAATTGGGCGTATGGATAGACCAGGACAGTGACCAGGAAGAACATTAGAAATTCTTACTCGAACAGCGAGCACTACCACCAATTGTGTGTAATGGGACTGGAATCTCCAAGACTTGGGACACAGTGTGAAACACTTTTATTTTGTACTTCCTAGGCGCAGCATGAAAGACAAGGTAACTCGGTCACCAGTGGGCTCAACCGGAGGTAGTTAACTGGCAGGAAGGCTGTGGTATAGCAACCAATATGCAGAGTGCATCCGAATGTGAAGAGAACATCCAGTCGACAGTAGGCGGTAAACGGATCAATAAAGGCACCAGTTGCCTGAAGCCGGCTAGATGAATAAGCTGAGCGAACCGGTCGACAAATTCACTTTCAATATGTATGCTGGATGGAAACGTGCTCCGTAATAAATCGATGGTTTTTTTTAAAAAAGGAAGGAATGGAAAAAAACGGAATGAAATGTAATTCCCTGGAGGTATGACGTGTTTCAATCTCATGGTGGTATTCATTGTTCGAAAAATGATGATTGTCTCGGACCAACGCGCATCCGCGGTCAACACTGCCTGGCGCTGCGCAGGACCAGGTTCAAAGGACGGTTAATCGTGATTGTTTAAAATTGAATGATGGACAAACAAACTGCATGGCCCATGCTTTGCGGACTGGGAAGACCAACAGCTCCTTAAAAAGTAATTGAAAAAGGTAACCCCAATGAAGATACGCACTGGTGATGTATGACTCAAGCACAGTGCCACGTGTTGAACCAGAGAGTGCTGGCAACCGAAATGGGCTGGGCCTTGGATCGGGCAGGAGATCTGAGATGAAGATTGAGGAGCCGATCCTGCATTGGTATATAATGATGCGTCGAGTCTGCACTTGCAGCCATGTTGTGTTCCCGCCCTGAGTCGCCTCCTCCCCGGGCGCCCTCTCCCCCTCTTTATGCATTTACGCCTCTCCCATCGCCCTCGTCCCGTGCAGTCCGCAAACCCTCTTCCTCATCGTCGTCGGCACCCACCTTGCCTCCTGGCCTCCAACAGGATCGCTCTCTACTTACTGTTCGGTCGTGTGAACTTCTCTCTCCACGACGGTCAGACTTTCACCGCCAGCCAAAGCGCATTCGCTCAGCAATGGATCATATATCCTCTGCTTCTCGTACTCAGTCTCTTTCAGAGCCGATCACCCGTCCGCTCGCCTCGCCTCCGCACCAGCGTACAGCATCCCTGACTTCGCGAAGCTCTCCACCACCTTCGCCTCGATCCCAAATGCCTTCGCCTTCTGTCCCTCAAATTCCTCTCTGTGTCCTCACTCAGGCAGACAAATCGTCCACCTATTCCTCCGACTCGCTTTCGGGCACCACCATCTATCTTCCGGACATTGAGCCCATTCCATCGATAACTGAACTTCCAGCTTCAGTATTGAAATCGTCAAAAAGGACGGGTCTGGGGAGGACCAAGGCTGCAGGCATGACCTGTTTAAAATTCCTCACACTTCGCAACTCGCTCAAGGGCAATCGGCCACAGGAGCTCAAGGGTTGATAATGACTATCTCATATTTCGGTTCATCATTACACTTGATCAAAAAGGCTCAATCACCCTTGCTTATGGTGGCTCATCTGATTTTCTTGGTCGCAGCAGCGCTTGTTGTGCTTTTCTTGAATGCGCATATTTCACTTACATTTTGCCCACACCAACACCGACTCATTCATTCCTTTGCACTTCGTATTCACTGCAGATTGCAAGTCCGCACCATCACGTTTCAATCTCATCTCCCAACTTCATTTGTACCATTGCTCCATTCATTCCTGAACCATAATTATGACAGTTCAACACCTCCGCTGACCTCTGTACTCTACTACGCCGTACCATACTCATCAGTACTCTATAACTAGTATATTTAGTATAAAGTAAGTAGTATTTTCTAATGACATCGAGTTGTGTGACCTGAACATCTACTTCCCGATATGGTACTCTTAATGCCATTTGGGGATTGCCATCCCGCATAATCTTATTGTTTGGAAAAATAATGCATGCTCCAATTCTAGGTTAATTTTTTAAGACAGCTGAACATATGGAAATACGCGAGATAGTATTCACCTGGCATTCGTATTGACATCGGACTTCTAGTCGGCTCCGTGCCTACAAAGAGAACACCAGGTAAGAGACGCTGAATCAGCCTCCGAGGAGACAACCTTGTAGTCCAATCTAGAATTACGAAACCAGCTCATGTGTATTGTAATGAATTAGTCATGGTTCCACAATGCATGTCTTGTTGAAGCGTATTAGTCTCGCTTCCTTGGGAATCGGTCGTGCTGCAGTGGATTCATGTGCTCTTATTCAGTTGGTAGCACAGTAACAACTGCATATCCTACTCAAACGGAAAAATACCAAAGGCAAGGACCCATTACTAATTACCTCACCCTGCAGTGGCAACACAATTTTGAACATATCGCATTTGTCATTTATACATGAAAAGTCTGGATCACTGGGAGGGACAACATTACGAAAAATTGCTGTCATAAACGCTGTTAGCTCCACAGGGGTGCTCAATGACAAGGCTCATCCCCATTGGGTGCTTCATATTGAGAATAAGATACCTTTCGTTCATTCTGGACCAAAATCAGTATTTCAAGAAAAATATGAAACTCCTAACAATGTCTAAATTTGACTAATTTGAGAAAGGTACCTCCTGGATTGATTACACGTTCCCTCGATGATTATTCATCCAATGGACTGCTCAAGTGAGAGTCATTGTCCGGAGATCCCCAAAACGAGTTTGCCCCTGGTCTCTTTGATACCTTGGATCATTGAAGCTGATCAGACGAGAGATGATCAGGAAGATTGCCCTATTTGGAATTATTGCAAATATGGCTAGCAGGCGACGTAGCGACGTGGAGAACATTTTCACTGACAATGGACTGAGAATGGCCTAATTCAGGGAACTACTGAAAAAAACGCTTCTTCGATGTACTGAATGTATCAGGTAATGAAGTCGAAGCCACAAATATTACGTCATCTTCAAACGAGGGCCATTCGACATTTATATGGCGTATATGGTACGTCCTGAGTGAGTCTGAGACATCCAGTTTTGTCTGTAGTTTCGGCTTGTACTTTTTATCAGAGAATCAAGGCGAGTGTCAGTACCCATCTACTTGTAGCTTTCACAGTTCGTACTGATCCTGGGTGTTTAATTCAATGTTGTGATACTCTAAACTCTTCAATCACACCATCGGAAGTATTTTTAAGCTTTTCGAAAATCAAAGACTCTGTAATTGTGGAGTGATACTGCGTCAAATCAGGGAATTCTATTCATCAAAATGTTTAAACGCAGAATCGTTGTTCACCTGTTAAATCATATTGATGTCGCGCCGATATATATATTTTTTGATGTCGGACAATTCTGCACGGAGCAACGGCAATGAACAATCAGAGCTATTCCTTATTTTATGATGTCAATCCTTCAGTGCCATCATTTTTAGCTGTGATTTCTTTGATCTCATGGAGAACGACGGCAAGATCAAACGGTCTCAGTGATTGATTGATTGAGACGAACGGAGGGATCCACTGGGCCCACGGGTCCGTGTGATTCAGACTCGAAATAGTAAAATTATTTATAGTATATCGTAGAGTGCATGGCCCTGGAGGTTCTTGTATGACCAATTACACTTTGTACATTGGCTTGTTGGAGCCTTATGTTGGATTACTTGAGTTTGAGCCAAAGGACATCAAGTTGTTGTTGTTCTTCTCTGCCACTCTCGGTGGATAGTAGCTTTGATCACATGTATAAACGACTGTTAAACCATTCTTCTCTCGTGTTGAACTATTAAGGCATAGCCTCTTGTTGCAGCCCATATGTTAATCTATTTTCTTAGAGTGGACAGACGAGTCGGTCAAATGATATACATAAGTCATTAATTGAGACATTGGCAATTGGGTATAAATAGCTGTCTACCATATTGTGTGACGTCTGAGACATACTCTTTATAGTTTGACAAGTGATTTGAATAAATTTTGTTGAAAGTCAAAATAATTCTCGGGAAGGAGACAATCTGAGACGGTAGCCATGACGCTGGTGTTCTTTGCATTCAGCTCATATTTGCTTATACTATAATTAAAATGACTATACTATTTTAGCCTGTCTGACATAATTACACGGACCGTGGACCCCAAACGGAGGTAAATATTATGTAACAGCCTTGGCTCGTCAATTTACATGAGTCAATCTCAAAACAACTCCAATACATTCAATTACGGGAAAGGAACGTTGATCGGATTATGTAGTATCTCTGGTCCTTACGCACAGCACCTGAAAATTTGTCAGTCCGAGAATCAGATGTCGCCTTCCCCTCTCTTCACTATCAAAGATTAATTTTGTGCATTAATATCCCACGGAAAATCCCATATCGAGGCTTGACACGATTGGCGACCTGCCAGTAAGCCCCGATCCCCTTTCTTCTTTGGAAGGTCTCAGTAGCTTGGAAGCATCTAGATGTCTGACCTGGGCACGGATCAAATGTCCCTCCCTGTCACACAAGTTGCTTGTTGAACACGAGTGACCATTGTATATAGATTATAAACCTTTCATCGCCAAGGATTTCATTAACTTCCGGTAGCCACATGCTCGGACTTCCCCCTGCACTGCAGCCTTTCGGAATGTCATCGGTAGGGAGCGGGTCAGGACAGAGCCCTCATCACGGAAATATCATTTATATAGCAACGCCAAGATGGATTGGGTTTGTGAGTTGCGACCTGTATTGTCCGATAATTTCGTCGAAAGTATTGAAGTGTCTGACGTCGCTGCTGGTTGTTGAACGTTTTCACTCTTTCAAAGACGGGGAGACTATACTTGCACCAGCTATTGTCAATTGGATGGTGACAATCCCGATTTCGGAATAAAACAGGTATAAAACAGGTACGCGCCACCAATTGGATTCATATGGAGGAAGTCAAGAAGGGAGAATGTGCCACATTCAATGCTCACCTCTTGAAGTCAAATTTCTATCCAATCCTTGTGTAGATATTCTACGGTTTTTAGCTCAATCAACCTAGCATCGACAAAGTCAACACTATTCCCTAATGAGACACTGCCCGTGTGGTCACTGGCAAGTGGAGGCGCGTAGACATATCTTCGTTGGTTGAAGACATTCTATTGCAGAATGATATCGGTTATGGGATGACACCGAGATGTCATGGAAACATCATTCCTTGGAGCAGTTTCTAGGATACTTAGGTATATAAAATAGGGAATGTACATAGAATATTCTTCCTTTCCCTCACTCCCTGCGTGCATATTTATTTATGCTGCGTCACATTCGCCTTTCTTCCTTACCCTGAAGCTCCATCGGTCTTTTGTTATCATAGTTTCTTTTATCTTTGAGCGCTCAGTGTCTTTGATTCTGTATTTTGTGTTGGACAGTTGTTTGTTGGTCGGTTACGAGTGACCTTTACGGTCAACTTGTTTCCGCCTCTCTTCATTGTATCACTGACCAAAGTTCCCCTGAAGCACCACTGTAGTCTACTAGTAGTCTACCGTGGACTGCTTTTCAGCACTGCGTTATAAATTTATGAAGACAAAAGTTAAAAGAAAGTTGGCACCATTACTTACGCCATAGTATCTCAACACTCGGTCACCATGACCACGTATGAGCGCTCAAGAATACCTTGACGACTCACTCCTTTCATTGAAACCCCTCTGGGGGGAAAGGGGCTGTTGTTACTTGGTCAGCGATGAGACACACATTCAGCTCATCGACCTTGTCGAGCATCTGATCTATACCCTATTGATGATGCCGCCCAGGCTGTGGAACGTGTTGAATCTTGAAGTCTTCAGGAATTATCGCATTTGCGGTGAATTTTTTTTGTACCAACCACAAATCTCAAACTGTCATCTTCTGGGTCTTATCAAGGTGGCATCTATGCAGTGCGGAACAAGAGGTGCAAAAAAGATTCAATTGAAAGCAAGGGGAACAGCGAAACAGGGCAAATATATAAATACATTCAGGATCAACTGCAAAATCGTAAGTGAAAGAATTAGAAACAACTGCAAATTCATAAGTGAGGAAATAAGTCAGCTAGGGCTACAAATCATCAGCGAGATGAAGTCATACCGGATATATATACATAGTACTACACAGGATGGATTGAGGCATCGGAAGAAGAATATCGTTCTGTGTGCGAAAGTCTGCCCATGATATTCCGTCAGAGTAGAGAAAGGGAAGAAAAAAAAAGCAGCATAGCTCTGAAACAAACAAAAGGAACGCAGCAACAGGAGAAAAAGGAATGCAAAGAGTAGCAGGAGAGCAAAGGAATTCGTACAACTTATAAACCCATTCGTTCTGCCAACGTCCGATCCCCGTTCACACTAAAGGAGTTATTTGAAGATGTGTTGCCGGCACCATGGAATGCGCCGCCATTGGGTCGGTCACCTCGGCGGCCACCTGCACGGCTAGATCCACTGTTACCTCTCCTGATGTTGCTGGTGTTCCCTCTGTCCCGATCACGGCTGCTATGATCTGGGTCCTTTGGACCTCTATCACGTTCACGTTCTTTATTCCTCTCCTTGCCGCGATCTTTGTCGAATTCACGACCTGCATCCTTTTCCCAACCTCGCACCGGTTCTAAAGGCATAGGATGCTCATTGTCAATGTCCATCTTTGATGTACGACTTCCTTTGTTCGTATCATTACCCCCACGATTATCTTTATCTCCACGTTTTGGTTGGCCATCCACTCCGCGTTTTACTGAATTATGGCTGTAATGGTTGTGGCTGCCCGAATTATATTGTTTTGTAGGGCCAGAGACTGATTGAGCATTGGCTTCTGAAAGACGAGGACGCTTTTGTGCGCGAGGACCAGTTGGAGGGAGCTTCAGGCCATGGTTCGCATTGGCGCTTGCTTGGGATGTGTAGTTGACACATGGTGATGGTGGATATGTTTGCGGTGACAGCTGAGGGCTGGCCGCGGGTTGTGCTACACTGAGATATAATTCATAGGACTTGTCAAGCTCACGACTGTTATGCAGAGCTTAAGTGCTTTGAAGTTGTCATGTTGTTTGGGACTCACGAAAGCATATTCATGGTCTCGTGAGACTCTGTGAAGATGTCAGCTCAGTCAACCCTGTCGCCAGCGGAAAGTACGTACGGCGTAAGGCGCTCTGTAGCCGCTGCACAAGCCTCCGCAGACCACGAACCTCTTCCCTGAGTTTACCGGTTTCACTGAATCTTAGAATTTCATATAGCTCATCGTTTTCCTCTTGGAGTAGTTGTGCGCGCTGAGTCAGTGCAGCGACAACAGTGCTCGAGCTAGACAAGGCTGATCCTGGAATACCTGTAGATAACTGAGAAAGAAGAATCGAGGAAACTGCCGGTGGGAGAGACAAAGGAGTGGTGTTGGATGGATTGGGTTGTGCAGGAAGGTGGGCCTGAAGTCGCGCCACCTCATCCTAAAAAGTATGTGAGACGGTGGGATAGAGAAACATTATACTCGGACTTGCATGGAGTTCTGATAATTGAATATCACGTTCACTCAGAAGAGTTTCTAGGCGAGCCTCTCTCGCCGTCGGAGGCTGTATGGATTGGCTCATCGCACTTGTACGCACCAGGAAACGAGGCAAAGAAAACCCGGGATGATCGTGGTTTACGACCAAGGTACTGTGGTGTTTGACTTCCTTTTTAGACTTAGACGCCCAGGTATTAGGCGCTCAGGGTATTTTGCTTTCAAATCTACATCGTCCATCTGCATGCACGCACTGATTTGTTGAATTTCAACGGTGCATTGCTCAACCTGTGCTCACACAGATCCGCCTACACGAGCTACACGAGCTCAATGGGCTCAACACCGCAAAAGTGCTTGCTCATGTTTGTTTCTCAATACCATGCCAAGCTAAATCATTTCCAAGCAAACACAGTCCGTCGTGTTACTTCGTTCTTGCGAGATCACTAGGTGAGTAGCTGTAAATTTTCTTCACTGGCTATGATTACACTCTATTCACACTGCCTGAACACATGTCCTTCGGACATGCTTGCTATGAGTGATCTTTTTCTACAACGGTAGATGAGCCACCTGTTTTCTCTCGACTCTTGTGGTTCCGTTTAGATGCTCACATCTGACGACAGGACTGCCGATATGTATCATATTATTTCACTATCATTGTGTATTGGCTAGTGATCTATGTATCGTTAAATGCATCTGATGGGACTTGTCCTTGAAGTGGAGAGAGAGCACCAGATAGGATGTAGAAGTAAGGAGCAGATCTGACTGGTGGAGGCGACGTCTGATAACCGATGGGTAGTGAGCATCTTGGGCAAAGAAATCGGTACTGTCGTTCGTGTCCGTTGCCCCTACACATATTCAGTCTCAATGTTTGGAAAACAAAATTTAACTAAAATTCTTACCTTTCAAGGAGAATGGGATGTTCACTGGCAGTCGCATTCAGCTTGAACATCCTAGCCTTACCCGTATCATTTTCCTGCGCACATATAATGATTGCATTATCTGTCTGGCGCCTTGGCAGTGATGCCAGGCCCTTGTCAATAACAAGCTAGACCAAGAAGCCAATTCAGTATGAGACTGGTTTTTTTCGAGGATGTTGACAACGTACAATAAACTCGCCGCATATACAATCTAATGCAGAATAAGCATGTCTGTCTTACTTAGTCCAAGTATCTAGACATACAATACACGCGCAAAGCAGTTGTTGAAGACGCTGTCGGCCGAGCTGGAATATGTGATCAGCAGTAATGCTAGTAGTCACAATGACTGTATTCAACTCACCGTCAGTCGACGACGAGACTGCTGAACGTGAGACAACTTTAGGCATCCTTGGTGCCCACTAATAGAACAGAGGACCGGGAGTATTGCCACCTCAGGGTCCAGCTTTGTCATCACCGTTGTTTCAGTCACTTTTCAAAATGTCGATGTATATCGCTCCCCACTTGGTATTTCCATGTAAGACATTGACTATATACCCTCTTTCGACGAATTCTTGAATGATTATGTAGCGATATCTAAGCTGATCAATTTGGCAGTAAGCCGACTAACATCTTGCGTGACTGACTACAGAGGATCAAGACTGTACCTGGCGAGGATGATAGCGGCTGAATAGTGATTCTTTACCACAACTCATTGACACCCTTTCTACCTGAGAAGTCCCTTTTCCAGTGTCAGTACCTCAAATTTTGCTTGAACTAGTGTTTTCCCGTATGATACCAATCATCTTACCTTTGAATCTTTCTATGTCAGATCTGCTATCCTTTTAGTCACCTTCGGTAATTCTCTTATATTAATTGTTAAGTTAAGGACGAGAAGCGAAATAATTCGTCGCAAACGTGCAACGATTCTCCACTGCGTCTATTTATCTCTACCTCTACCTAGAACAAATGAAACATTTGACATGAAACCTAACCTATTTTTAGTGTAGCACTCGATATTGCAACACTAATTGCTGATAATTATATATTTCCAGATATTTACAAGTATCATTATCATAAATTGGATGCGTTTGTCGTCTCCTAGATAGAATTCTTGAACGCACCTCATGATTTCTAGGATGTGAGTGGCTCATTTATAGCACGTGACGAACCCTACACTTGGCTGTGGCATGCACAGTTCATTGATTGATTGTCTTCGCTTATAACCATCCGGCTTATTGCCATCTCTTCTCTTTCAGCCGTAATGGCAGAAAAGGATTCTCCTTCGCGTCTGCGCCGTGCAGTCAAGGGTAGGTCTGTTCAATCTTCCGCCTGCTCTAGATACCTATTGTTACAGAAAACAACCTTTTTCTCGTCAGAAGGCTGGTCCAAAGGACGGATATGCGCAATGCCGACCCGGCACCGCGAAGGTTCACCTCTCTAGCATGGGCCGCCATTCTTGGTCACGAAGAAACCTTCGAGTTCTTGCTTGCATCCGGTCATGACGATCGGGAGTTAAGCCGGGTATGAATTTCATTGTTTCATCCCCGCTAGCTGCAAGAAAGTAAACTACGAAAACATGTAGGATTCCGAAAACAATACTATCCCTATGATCTTAGCAGATTGTGTACCACCGCCCAAGGTCCACAATTCGTCCGTGTCTACCCTTGACTTCAATAGTGCTGCGCTACGGATGGCTCGACTCTATTACGACCGCTATCAGGCCAGCCATATGGGCCTGTTGGACTGGTCAAATGTACAAGGTAGAACCGCGTTGCACCTGGCTGCTGTGAAAGGAAGCGAAGATTTGGTTCGTGTACGTCTCAAATCTTCTCTCTTGAAAAAATCCCCGTTGACTTGCCTCGTTAGATGTTCTGTGAGCTTAATGCGGATATCAACCTATCTGACAATCAGGGAAACTCACCGCTGCACTAGTGAGTGAGATCTGCTGTGTAAATCTAGCTCCTGGATTAATGGATGCCTAAAGTGCGAGCGCTTGGGGACACGTCTCGGTGAGTCTATTTACCTAGAGAACATACTGTACGATACCTACGCTATACATGTTTTAGATTGTCCAACTCCTTATTGAACGAGGGTGTAACTACAATCTACGCAATAACCAAGGCTTCGTCGCATCTGATTATGCCTACTCGTATGTCACTATATCACTCATTCCTCGGTCCTTCTGACAATACAATTACATAGCTTTAGCACTCAGGAAATGCAGAAAACGGCCGAAAAACAGTACGAGATCACCAAAAAGACACGTCGTATTGCCGTACAAAATGGTAGACCACTTGATTATGGGTTATCAACGCCAATCAACATTGCGCCCAGTATTCGAGATGCAACACCGAGGATACGAAGTGGATCCGGCACCAGTCGCACGACTGCTACTTCTGACAGCGGGGATATCGACGGCCCAGGCCAAATTCCGTTGACAACCTCTTCTTCCCCCTCTCAACCTTCCACCACGGGATCAGGCTCACTCTTCTATAGTCCAAAAACGTCCAACCCTAATCCTCAATTACCCTATACCAACAATGCGAAACCACCAATGAATACTTTGGTCATCAGTCCGGCCTCTGTTCTATCTCCGATTGCTAGTAGGGTACGAGTGCAGGATGCAGATGCTCGAGAAAAATACATGCGAAGAAACAGAAGTGAAAGCTCGTCAACAGATACCAAGTCACAAATAAATACCGCGTTTTCCAATGTATTAACAGTTCACGACGAAGCGCATAACGATTTCCCGCAAAGCGGCATCATCAGCCCGCGGAGGCTCCGGCCATCTGCATCTGCAGCGCAACTACGACATACTCACGATGCCCCAAATCCTGCAAAGAATCGAATCCGAGCGGGGACCAATCCTAGCACGAAGCCGACGCCTTCAGTTGGACATCAACTTACTCGATCATCATCAACATCAAATTCATTACGATCATCTACCCCAACTGGTACGGGTGAAGCTTCGAATGCCTATGCTGGTCCGCCAAGCCAATATGCCAAGTTTCCCGAGCCTCCTCTGCCGCATCAGGAAGAGTCAAGTACTCCTACTGCTTCTCGACGGAAGGGATTCCAAATTTTGTCTAAACCCTTACATGCTTTGGACCATTCATCCAACCATCGACGTGGTATATCTGTTACCGCGGCACGTGGACCTTAGGGGTTGCAGCCGGTCTGTACCCCCGAGTAGAATAGTGCCGTCAGTGTTGTATTATCTGTCGTCTGGACATTGTTTGGCAAATGTTTTCTTCACGGATTGTATTTATCAGATTTCGTGTACAGTAGAGGAAGGATCAAGGTCCGTGGTCAGGTGGAGTACTATTAAATGTTAGCATCTCCAAACCTGAGTTAAAAACGTCCGAGTCGCTGGTTTAGCCCAGTTCCTTAAGTCGGCAGAAGCCGAATTCGGCGTGTTGCAGGCATGAGTGACGCCGGTAATTGGCATCTACAAAAGCGGACCTCATGTCTTTTGGCCACCCAACGGCCCCCCATACTCCATGATTCCTCCAGCCTCAGACAGTGACCCAGACCCTACCACTCAGATTGCCTGGCCTTCCAGACATGCTAGGGGAGCAAGTCGCCCTCACACAGGCTCCAACGGCAACCTGGAATTGAGTGCGACACCACGAAATGGCAGCCAAGATGCAGCAATCCCTGGAAAGCGCACACTGTCGACAAGGGACTTAATAACCCTCAGTATATCTATGGCTGGTGCTCAAATAGCCTGGACAGTAGAGCTGGGGTGAGTTAACAACTTATCATGTTCCGGGAGAGGCACTGTCTCACCGCCATTCCACTATAGTTACGGAACACCATTTCTGCTGAGCCTTGGGCTTTCGGAACAGTTGACGTCGCTCGTCTGGTTAGCGGGTCCTATCAGTGGGTTGATAGCACAACCCATCATCGGTACGTTCTTTTATATGCAACCCGCTGGTTGAGTGATTTACGCCATGTGGGCGATAAGGGGCTGTCTCCGACTCATCAACTTCGAAGTATCGCAGGCGGTTCTGGATTATTCTTTCAACAGTTGCTTTGGTTATCTCAACTCTTACGTTGGCATATTGTGTCCCTCTTGCCGAATTTTGGGTCGACATTTTCGCCGTTGGTTCTGGTGATTGGGATGAGTCCAGGAAAGATAAGGTACGACTTCGCTTTGACACATCCAGCCGTATCTAGCCGTATTTAATCTCAGCACCTCAGGCAAATAACGTCGCTATCGTATTCGCTATCATCTCCTTCTATGTTCTTGATTTCGCTCTCAATGGGCTCCAAGCCTCACTTCGAAATCTTCTTTTGGATATTTCCCCCCCAAACCAGCTCAATACTGGTAACGCCTGGCACAGTCGTATGACAAATGCCGGCAATATCGTTGGCTATGGCTTTGGTGAGCTTGATAATGAGCCCTTCGGTAGTATAACTGGCTCATCTTATGTCTCAGGTTTTTTACCCTTGGCTAAGCTCCCAGTCATTCGGCTCATCAAGGGATCACAGTTCCGAAAGTTTTGTATCATTTGCATCATCATTTTAGTAATAACGGTTGCCATTACTTGTGTGTGCCATGAGGAGGAAGAACGACCCAGAAAGGGGCAGAATCACAGGTAATAAACTTGTTAGATCCTCCCGTCGGCTGGAGTTGCATTTACCATCGATACATAGTAGCGGCTTTCGAGAAATCCTCGACAACATTCGAGCAGCTGTCCTTCGACTTCCCAAATCCATTCGCCGAGTTTGTTATGTTCAGATTTTTGCTTTTATGGGATGGTATGTGATGAAAACTGCGGGACCACGAGATGCTGACTTCTGTATATAGGTTTCCATTCTTGTTCTACTCGTGTGTCCAGTCTAGCTTCGTAATAATGATGATGTACTTAGTCCAACTTAGGACCACTTACGTTGGTCAAGTCATGGCCCATGAATTGGATCGAGAACCAGATTCTGAACTTGCAACTCGGAAAGGTGAATTCGCAATGCTGATTTATAGTGTCGGTATGTATACATCTCTCCTCGATTAATCCCCAGCTGAATTGACTTCAATCAGTTGGTGTTATTGCTGGAACAATTCTTCCTCACCTTGCAAATCGCGATCGCCGACTTCTCGGGCGTAAAACCGACGTTGATGAGGATGCAGAAATGACCCGACTTCGTGAAACCGTAAGACAATGGAAAGTTGATGCTGCCCGCCAAGGAAAACCTTTGAAACTTCCAACAGTTCCTTTTCTCCTGAGGAATATTTGGTCCGGCGCTATGCTTTTGTACGCTCTTCTGACGTTTTCGACCTTTTTCATCAAGACGGTCACTCAGGTAAAGTGTCTACGAAACTTCTCGTTTTTTATCAGAATTCAAATTATCTTAGGCAACAATTTTCATCAGTCTCGTTGGCATCTCCTGGGCAGTTGCGATGTGGGCCCCATTCGCAATCATCATGGAGGTAGGTCACTTGTTGTCCTACCACTCAGTCCATGACTGAAATTTCACCAGCTGTTGAAGGAACCACTCAAACCTGCCACTGACTTGGCTCTTGCTAATTGCCCACCTGGTCGCACTCGACATATATCCACATCCGGACTTACGCGAAAGAACGGAGAGAGGTTACCTCTCCTTCGACGCTGGTCATTGGACGAGTCTGGCGTTGTGCCAGGGGAGGGAGCAGCACCTCCAGCTCCACTTGCAGGGGGTACTGTATTAGGCATTCACAATTTAGCAATCGTTGCTCCTCAATTCCTTGTACGTCTGGTTGTAAATTGTCGTCTTGATGTCTGAACCTCAGATATCTTTAGGTTGCCGTCGTAAACAGCATCATCTTCAAAATCGTGGACGGACCGGTCACAATCAGTAGTGGAGTGGGTGGTGGTGAGACCTACAATGGGAAAACCGGAGTAGGTTGGGTCCTACGATTCGGCGGCTTGTGTGCCTTCATCGGAGCCTTTGTCGCGCGTATGGTGCCCCCTACGCCTACGGAACGAGACATGCGAAGGCGTTTGGGCGAGATGCAATTGCTTGGTGAAGAACCTTCCCCATGACTTGTTCGGTGCAGAACTCGCAATTTTCGGAACTTTTTAGTATCACAAACTGGGTATCTATCATGGAATCTTTGACACATGTATACGTTTTTGTAATTATTGCTAATTGTCTAGCCAAGAGTACTATTCAGAATCATACTTTCATCCTATCAATGCCCGAAACATGTAATGCGTAATCCCATCCATTGTCGCTAATGGAAGATATGGCACGACATGGCACCAATACAACAGGGAATCTGCAATTGGAGGTAATGGCCGTGACTGTAGAAATCAACAACAGCTTTTGCTTCTATGACATCTAATACCTACTGAATGGCAAAGCTTTGGGTTGGTAGAATATGCGTGCGGACAGAACAGCTTCCGATTGAAAGGTCATCGATAGGCTTGACCGCATATGTGCTTCATCTGAACGAAGATTGATCAGCTTCTGTCTGGAAAGCAATTAGGAGGGCCAAGATTACCAAATCCTCTCCCAAAAATAACCCCACAAAGGAAGGGACCGTCTTGGAACTTGAGACTCTCATTGTATATTTTAGACCCGTTTCCCTCCGTTTTGGCTGGGAAAGAAAGAAGGGAAAAACATGAGCCCAATCCGAACTTATCAAGAATAAAACTGATCGCACATGTGCACAAAACAGGATGAGCTATCTGAACCTCTATCTCGCCTTCGTCGTCTTCAATCTCTCGACGACCAGTATGAAGTAGCACTTGTTTTTCGATGAGTGCATTTTTGGGTAAGGCTTTCACTGCGACGAATAATGTAGGGGAATCAGGGAGCTACGATACGGATGAGCAGGTGGCAATGTCAGTTGGTGGAAGCTATATGAAACCAACTGAACAGACATTGAAAAGCTTATGACCCTTACGAATAACGTGCATATGCTTCGCGTCATCTAAAAAGTAGATGGTTGATTGCGTTAATCCTTCCCAACCACGGCGAAGAGCTGCGGCCACTCTAACGACATGCTGTGAGGATAGAACAAACTCCATTGCCAGCGACTGCGGCACGGGTAGAGTCAAGTTGCTCGGTTTCAATCCGATTTGACCAGATATTGTTATTCGTTCCTCGGCCTGAGATTTTAGGTTTAGCTTCAAATTACGTCCAGAGTCAGAAGGGGAAGGTTCATACTTTTACTGCTTGGGAATATGGCCCTATGTTGGCAGGGGCCCAATAACTGAGTCCTTGGACATGTAGAGCCTGCCTTGCAGAAGGGTGAGGTTCAATGAAAGCGGTACAGTCTAGTCTGATTCGTATAGGACGAGGAAGATCGACAGCAACGCAAGTGCGCGAGGGTGGACTCGTTCCAAAATATTTTCCGTAGATGATATTGATGCGAGAAAATAGGTCGATAGAGGAGATGAATAGATTGATATTGGTACAGTCGGAGATAGTGAGCTGATATCGTTCAAGATGTTCTGAATGATAAGTGAGATAAGCAGTCGGGTTGCTTGACTGACTGACACACCTTGTAGGATGGTAAAACATTCTTCGACTTCATCCTCGAGGGACATATCTCGTTGAGGCTCCAATGAAAAACGTTGAACATTGCAAACAGAGACCCAATTACCGACTCGAGAGCTGGAACAGTTGATAACTGGAGAAAGACCCAGATTTTTCAAATTAATGACAGGCCAATCAAACTTGTTTACATCCATCTCTTCTTGAAGTTTACCTTGTACAGAGATGAACTCGTTTTCAAGTAGAGGCGGAATTGCTAAGAGGTGAACATTTGGATTTTCTTTTGGAATGAGAATAGCATTTGTTATTCTGAGATAGGCGACTGTGGCGAATGCGTGATCCGAGTGGACGACAATTTCAATGTCATTCCTAAGAGATCGCAGTTTTTGAAGGAGGGAGGGTCAATGGGTCGAGGCATATTGCAACATGATAATGACTAACAATTGAATTCTTTTTTTGAACAACGGACAATCTAGGGTCAAAGATTCATATTCTCCTCCCTCGCCACAAATGTGGGAACCGTAAAGTGTGTTCTGTTGGATTATTATAATTCAAAGAGGGGACAGGAAAATGGTTGAAAAAGCTGTACCAAATTTATTAGATGAGATTGCATCTGAGCTAGTGATTTCCCCAGATGATCAGGAGTAAGCCCAATACCTGCAACTTTAATCAGAATAGCTTCCATCCCCGCTTCCACCATTTCATTCAGCAACTCTGTTTGGTTACGTTGCCATAGATAGGCTAAAGGTGTCAAGTTTAGGCGAGAACAACTTGGAAGAGTGTTTCTGAGGGAATCCAATTGAGATTTCAGGAGACTCACACATGTTCCACTCTAACACGTTGATAATTTGAGAGGATTGCGCCGACGGATACACCCTGGATATCGGGATGAACAGCCTAATCCTCTCGGCATGTGAACAAAAGGAAAAGTTGGATGTTATTCTCGTTATGAGTTACCTTTACGGATACCAGTAATTCATAGAGGTCCTCTGTTTCATCCCCTGGAACACCGTAGGCCTCTTTGGTGAATTTGCCTCTGGCACCATACTCAGAGCCTTGTTCGATTGCACTCCCAGAAATTACACGTTGATACAGAGGGACATCAAGAGCGCGTGCAACCAAGTGTATAGCATCCTGTCCAACAGTCTGGTACAAGAACGAGTCGAGTTCCTCTGGAGATTAAAGAGAGAGCGGAAGAATGAGAGTCGGCAAACATGAAATTCAAATCGAGATGGACCACCTGACCTTTCCCATTTTCTGGTCCAAGGGAAGCAGCAGCAATAAGTTCATGACCATTCTTCTGACAATGTAAGAGATTGAAGCAGCTGTCTTTACCACCACTGAGAAGAGCGACGTATTTCATTAAGGTTGATCTTATCTAATTACACGGAGTCAGGGGACATCATTTCTGGACCTTGCCATTCCACCCGTGTCCAAAAATGCCTACGATTTCTGTTGACAAAGCCGATCTCTGGGAACGACTTGGACAAGAGTACTGTGCGTATCTCATCCAAATCATGTTTCCCACTTGATTCTAAGTTGAAGCAATAGCGACTGAGGACTTTGACAAGTTATGCTTTGAGTATGGCCTTGAAATCGACGAAGATGTACTCTTTTCTTGTCTGAATAAAGTTACTCAACAGCCTGCTGATATAATTTTGGTTCAGACCACGGAAGAAGTTGAACAAGCTATCAAGAAAGGATTGCCTGCAGAACGTCCGGTACGACCAGGATGTGATACTCATATCCTTTATGTCATACTCACTTTGTTTGTGTCGTCGGTAGCAACTGAAAATAGAGACTCCCGCAAATAGGTGCGCGATTTCATTTGTAGGACATAAAGAAACAGGCCTGATAGAGGATTAGATATGATTTACTCTGCATAGAAGGCATCTCAAGAGTTCTCAATACTTTCCTGGGCAACGCCCCTGCTCCTCGATATAAGCTTGTATACCCTCCCGGAGGGGAATCGAATCTGTTAACAATCAATCTTCACCCTGATGTGCGTTTGAACTCGACTCTTACTTGAGTGCTTGGAATCTGAATGTATACCCCCTCAGACTGCGAAAATCCGTCCTCTCTTTGCAGGTGCCATCCTCAGAAATATCAAATTTACCTCAAGGTCATATGCTTCTTTCATTGATCTTCAAGATAAATTGCATCAGAATATTTGTCGAAGGAGACAACTGGTTTCTATCGGAACACACGATCTAGATACCCTGATCCCACCCTTTCGATATGAGGCAAAGCCTCCGAAAGGCATCAAATTTGTTCCTTTGAACAAGGACAAAGCCTACACTGCAGAGGAATTGATGACTGTCTATGAGGTAAGGTATACGTACTTTTTTCCCCCTGCGACTCCTTCCCCCGTCCCTTCTTTCCTGAGGCTGACTAGATTGATTATTACACCAGTCCGAAAAACATCTCGCGAGATACTTGCATATTATTCAAGATTCACCAGTATACCCAATTATCTATGATGCTGAAGATCATGTCCTTTCAATGCCCCCTATCATCAACTCTGAACATAGCAAAATCACCTTAAACACGCATAACGTTTTCATCGATGTCACCGCTATTGATCAGACCAAACTCGATATTGTCGTCAACATAGTCGCTACAATGTTTTCTGAATATTGCGATGACCCATTCACGTAAGAATCATGAAAGACTTTGACCGCTCTTGTCGCACTCATAGACACTTAAGAATTGAACCCATCAAGGTCGTGTTTCCTGATGGCAAAGTGTGCATCACACCCGACATTTCTGAACGTCAAACCGTAGCACATGCCTCTTACATCAACTCTTGCACTAAACTCAATCTTAATGCACCAGAGGCCTCGGCATTACTTAAGAAAATGAGCTTGCGTACCGAATTGTCATCTGAAAATCCAGACGAAATTATTGTCCACATTCCGGCCACTCGGCCTGATATCCTTCATGAATGTGATATCATGGAAGACGCAGCGATAGCGTATGGATTCAATAACCTCCCAGACGTGTTCCCGACAACGAGTACAGTGGGACAGCCTTTGACAGTGAACAAACTCTCCGATGTCATCCGTCGAGAATGGGCTCTGGCAGGCTGGGTTGAAGTTTTGCCTCTCATCCTTGTAAGCTCGAAGGCTATCAATGAACCAAAACTAGGAATCAAAACTAATGTATTATGATAGTGTTCGCATGAGGAAAACTTTGAATGGCTGAACCACAAGGATGACAACAATACAGCGGTCAAGATTGCGAATCCCAAGTCGCTCGAATTCCAAGTAGTTCGAACGACGTTGATTTCTGGTCTCTTGAAGACCATCCGCGAGAATCGCTCACACGCACTTCCTATTAAAATTTTTGAGACGTCAGACGTGGCATTCAAGGATGTCAAGCGGGAACGTCAGGCACGTAACGAACGGCATGCAGGTGCGGTATGGTGTAATAAGACAGCCGGGTTTGAAATCATTCATGGTCTTCTTGATCGTGCAATGAAAATGCTTGAAGTACCTCGCATTCGGAGCACTGACAACGAGGCTGCAACAGGTTATTACCTGCAAGAATCGAGCGGTACGTTTCTCCAATGGTAACTGGAATAGACTGAAATCAAAAAACTAGACCCGATGTTCTTCCCTGGACGAGCCGCGACGATATATTACAGATCGCCTCTGAAGAAACAAGGTCAGTTCTCAGGATCCAAGCCAGCGACTGAGAGCACAATAAATGATACTGCGATTGGAATTCTGGGCATCCTGCACCCTAGCGTACTGGAAAAGTTTGAGATTGGATTTCCCTGTTCGGCATTGGAGATGACACTAGAACCATTCAAAAAGCAGATGGACAAGGTCTGGACTAACGATGAGTAGTGTTCAGGTATAATACGCGTGCTTGAGAACAGGATGAGCACTAGATGGTGACTGGGCCACCAACGCATGGGTTATAAATTTAAGCTTGGGCGTGTCTCCTTGGCCCTGTATCTTCGCTGCTTGTAAGGACTAAAGGGACATGAAGGTCAGTGATCGAGTGAACGTGATTAAAGGACAAACCTAGAGCTAAGAAGAAAAGAGCAATGTATATCCAGTACTTCTGGAGGAAGGACTTGTGGGGGAGAGGCTGGACGGGTTGACCTGTCGGGGTGAGGGGCAGGGGACTGCGAAGCTGAGGCCTGAAACGACATGAGTGGGGTGGATTGAAGAGAAAAGTCTCGTACAATGGGGGTGAATGCGATAATTTGAGGATGAGTGTAGTGTTGAGAGCTCGGATAGACTCGACGAGGCTTGTTTGAGGTGACATGTCGGGGCAGGAGGCGTCCTGGGGGATAGGGGAGACAAAATAATCGACAGCGAAAGGTTTTAAGTTGTCGGTATGGAGAACGAGTGTCTGGGAAGAAGCACGGGGAAGATGGCACTGGAAGGGATGAGAACTGTGTGACCCGAAAAGGACAGAAAGGCATACCGCTTTGACGGAGGACAAGTGCCAGGAAGACTGGGGCTGGTCGTCGCACTGGAGAGCGAGATAATAGTAGAGACTATCGAGGGTGGAGGAGGGGAGGTGGAGCGGATGCGCAGGCTGGAGAGAGAGGGAGCCGTTGAGGGCGATGAGCAGTGTGGCGTAGGGGGAAAATGGGGTCACATGACCGAGGCGATGGTGGAGGGTGCAGAGGGCCATTGCTGACGTCATCCAAGTTATGCGCAGTCTATCATCCGCGCCAAAGACGACCAAACAACCTGGGAACAGCCTCACTGCTCTTCATTTGTTCACCACCATGTCCCATCGCTATGTCCCTCTTCCCAACCCTCGACCAGGCAGTCAGGCTCAACGTGATCAGGAGGAGGAGATGGCTGCGGCCTTTGACTACTCAGACGACGACGACGATAACGACGACGACGACGACAGTCACAACGCCCTGGAAACTCAGCCTCTCAACCCACAGCCAACATTAAATACACCCCGCTTTTCTGAAAATACAGGCAGAACTCAATCTGCCACAGCACCATCCACTTACGATTTTGAAAATGTTGATTACGACTATCCTCCCCCGGGCTCACCGCCTATGCCTTCCTCCACAGCCCTCCCGAATAACATTGGCAATTCGAATGGCCTCATCCCTTCTTTTCATCCAGCTGCTCCACCCTTCCACATGAATTGGCTCAGACGCTCCGCTGCCGCTGTTCTCCCTCCTCGATTAATGCATAAATTCCGCATTCGTTACTACAGGCCCTCTGGACCAGTCGGAAGTGGGTCTTCAAACGATGGTGTTTTCGCCAACGTCACAGCAAAGCCCACTGCACCAATGCGCATCCAACAAGGTTAGTTCTCAGATATCTTGTTTCGATCGTAGTGCTCAAACAAAAAAATCTAGGCGATGATACTTACCTTGTCCCAGAAGAGACTAGGAACGATACACCCCCTTCATATCAGTCTGCTCAAGCCGATGCTGTTCCTCCATACTGGGAAACCACCGTCCATGCGCCATTCTCTCCCAACTCTGCTGGCGAGATGATCATCGACTCCTTGCCAACTGGTTCTGTCTTTTCCTTCTTGTGGAACATGCTTGTTTCAGTGTCTTTCCAGTTCGTCGGCTTCTTACTTACTTACTTACTCCACACAACACACGCCGCTCGCCTTGGTTCACGAGCTGGACTCGGCGTCACGCTCATCCAGTACGGATTTGCTCTCAGGGGAAAGTTGGATGAAGACTCTGATTGGCAAACTTGGCATGACCCTACACGCCCACCACCTTTTACTACAGGTGGAGATTCAGACCCTTTCGTGGGTCAACACCGTGCACTCAATTTGACATCACCAGCGACCACAGGCCCTGTGCCTAACGCTCAGAGTGCCTCATCTGTGGCCGATGCCACAACCGAGTGGTTGTCCTTCTTCCTCATGACTGTTGGTGAGTGTCAGTTTCATTCTCTTATCAATCTGCTGTGCTGATAATTCCAAAGGCTGGTTTATTTTGCTTACATCGCTCCTCGGTTTTTGGAGAGTCAAGAGATGGGAGCGTGGCATCTTGGCTTCCCAGCGGGAACCAAACTCACCTGCTCATTCCAGCGAGGCTCATAACCTTGCGCTTTTTCCCCGTATCGGAGGGATGTTTGGACTTCGAGGCATGCCAGGGGTTTCTTCTACCAATGATAGGAATCGCACCCAGGAGGAGGATGAAGCGATGGTTAGGGCTGAAAATGGACAAGGAAGGATTGTTGGAGCGACCACTCAGCATCCGCCGTTGCCCTTGGATCCCACTGATATTGAGCGTAATCGCCAGTTGTTGAGAGCGATCGAGCATGAACATCGATTACGCACCGAGCTTAGGAACGCGGGGTTGACTTAGAGTCTTTTTAATTTCTTCGGGGCAATTTTATATACTATGGACGTTTTTTGTTGTCGTCATATCTATTTATTGGTGATTCCACGGGTTTGTTCTTGTCGTGGTTCTGTCGAATGTATTGCCAGGAGAGTTATCCGAACTTTATCCGATGGTGTATAAAGTTGCAAACTCACGTTGAATCAAAGCAAGATGTCCCTAGCGATTCGCAAAGCCACCATGGCCGACACAGATGCACTCTTTCGCGTATGTCTTCTCACCGCCAATGCCGGCAAATCAGCCGAGAGGTTGCATGATTTTCCCGAGCTTCCTGGCTTGATCTTTGCTGTTCCTTATCTTACTCGCAAAGCGACATTTGCGTATGTGTTGGAAGAAGAAGATACGAAAGAGGTGGTGGGATACGTTGTTGGTTCTCCTGGTACCCGAGAATATGAACAGGATGTTCGTGAAAATTGGTTTCCTGTTCATGCTGTCCGATATCTTTACGGATCTCCTCTTGATAAACCTGACATCAAGCAAGGGGATCGATCGTATCTTGATCGGTTTCATAATCCAAACGCTTATCAAGCTCGTGAAGAGAATATTGCATTCTCTCCTGCACATTTACATATTAATATTGTAGAAAAGTATCAAAGAAAAGGGTGGGGGAAGAGACTGATTGGAAAGGCAGTTGAATGTTTGAAGGAGAAGGGAGTGGATGGCGTTTGGGTTGGTTTGGATCCGAGGAATGAGGAAGCTAAAAAGTTTTATAAGAAGATTGGGTTCAAGGATATCGGGGGTGTCCAAGGAGATAATCAGTTAGGACTCAAATTCGTGGATTTTCGTTGAATATTATCTGAGTGCTTCATCAATATGGTTGTACCCTAGGATGAGTCTTATTTAGACTTGTGTAACCAAACAAGCGGAAAGCGAAAATAATCTCTTGATTCTGTGGTAATGATCCATAGATATTGAACAGGCCAGTCTCTTTTTGTGAGCTTCAAATTGTGAAGGCGCTATGTTCACATGACCTCATTTACTAATCAATGTCGTCATCAGGTCCTCTTCTGATCAGCGATCAGTGCCTGACAAAGTCACGAATTAGGTTATCGCTCCCTCTTAAGTTGTGGATGTTAGCGCTATTCAATTCAACAATTCTGAAGACATCGTAGAAATCTTTCCGTTTATTTCCAATTCGTGTTTATCTCCTTAGATAAAAATTAGAGGTTTCGTGTTTACGCTGAGCATGAAACCCTAAAACCAGGAGAAAGAGTGTCCTATTAATTCCACTTGCCCACTCCTTTGTATCTATTACGAGCAGCATTTGTGAAAATGGGTCTGTATCATTTCTGGGGCTATTTTCATTAGACACAGACAGAAACTGCGAACTATGTGGCTGGCAGATCACAGCTGTTGCTATTTTTGTCGATTGCTAGGTTGGTCAATGTCCCAACTCTCCTCTTACATCCGGGATGCCATCAGACCCTCATATACAAACGTCGCCTCATATTGATAGAGATACAGCTGACCCAATTTCTGTGCGGAACCGGTACACTTTCTCCTCCTATAACCATCCCTCTGAAATCCCGGCCCCCGATGACGCTGCTGGGCTAGATCAAACCCGAATACATACAGCGAGGAGCAACACTACTAGAGAATCAGAAGATGTTCCAGATAAGATTGTGCAAAACAGGACAGACAGAGTCATGCAACGAAGGAGCTACCTAACTGGGGTCAGAGAATGGTATGCCAGTATCAACGATAATGCGGAACGAGAACCCGATATCAACGAGGAGAGCACGTCAATTCATGAAAGGAAGTCTACACGACCAAGATACATGACAAGAGGAGATTCAATGTATTCGTTCAATTCCTTGGGATCGGACTTCGAACCGGATGAAATGCCCAAGGAGCCCCCTGGTACGAATGATACAGGAAGGCATGCTGAAGATCTAGACGATCTGGAGAAAAATACGCTTCGTCAGATGGACTACAAGACACGACGCAAGCACATGATGCGCATCAAGATTGAATATAACATAACCTGTAAAGTGCCTTGTCCTTCCTGTCAGATGTGCCTGACTATCGTACAAAGCTATGATAAATCGACAGGACTTTCTGACCAAATTAGCTCGAGCTCTGATGACATTCGGGGCACCTTCTCATCGTATTGAATCCCAGCTCATTGCTGCTGCCCGCATTCTCGAGGTTGAAGCTGAATTCATCCATTTCCCTGGGGTCATTATCTGCTCGTTCGGTGATCAGGAACTAGGAACATCTGAAACACATTTCCTTAAATGCGGTGGCAGGCTTTCTCTTGGCGCTCTGCACAAAGTTCATCAAATTTATCGTGATGTCGTCCATGACGAAATTAGTGCCAAAAAAGCGGTCGCAAGCCTTGATGCTCTACTGGAGGCCCCTCCCGTCTATCCTGTGTCCTTTCGCTGCTTTTTGGCCTTCTGTCTCTCAGCGCTAATTTGCCCTCTCGCTTTCGGTGGCTCTTTTGTAGACATGTGGATTGCTGGGGTTTCTGCATTTGTCCTCTCGGTCCTTCAACTCTGTGTTGCTACAAAGAGTGCACTCTATACCAATGTCTTTGAGTTGTGGACTTTTGTTTTTGAGGTTGACTGTTTGGACTTACACTGACATAGGATTACTGTGGCCATCCTCGTATCCTTCGCTGCCAGGGGATTAAGTGCCATCAGAAGTCAGATTTTCTGCTATACTGCAATATCTTCGTCTGGCATCATTGGTATCCTCCCAGGTTATCTCATCTGTGCGTAGTCCAATCGTTTCGAGACCTTGTTCTTCACGGGATTTGATAGTGATCAGCTCTTTGGAACTCGCGTCCAAGAATATTGTCTGTGGCAGCGTAAAGATGGTTTACGCCCTCATATATACCCTGTTCCTCGTAAGATTTTTTTCCAGATAAAGATGAACGCACAATAATTTGATACTTGCTTTCCAGGGGTTTGGCCTTCAAATCGGTTCCGACTTTTACCTGTTACTTGACCCGTCATACCGCGCTCAATTGGAACAAGTTGCCTCCAGCATCAGCAGTACCGTCAGCCTTAGTGGAACTTGGGTTGCGGACAACGGCACCACTGTAGCTATACCATTGATCGGAACCTGGACCTTTAACCATAACGTCTCACCAACCCAGTACGATATTATCAATGGCTGTTTTCGACCCAAACGCTTTGCTTGGTATCTCCAGCCATTCCCAACCTGGACTTCCTTTATCATTGTTCCAATGTTCTCGCTCCTATCTTCGTTGGCAAACCTTCAGCCATTCCGCAGCAAGCAGCTACCTGTCATGGTCATCATCTCTTGTTGTTCATATGCCTCAAACAAGATTGCCAATCACTATATCTTCAATCGATCAGATATTGTCTCAGCCATTGGAGCTTTTACTGTCGGGTTGCTCGGTAACATCTACTCACGAAGGATGGGAGGTACTGCCTTCACGTCAATGGTTACTGGCGTCCTATTTCTCGTCCCGGTAAGTTCGTGTGTTTGATAGTTTCGAACTCAACAGCAACAATTCAATCCCTTGATTCTAGTCCGGTCTTTCATACGCGGGTGGAATCACCGCAAACGGAAATGGCATCGATATTGGAGGTGCAATGATTGCTGTGACCATAGGCATTACAGTCGGGCTCTTTATGAGCCAGGCACTCGTATACACGTTTGGAAATCGCAAGAACGCTGCTGTCTTTTCCTTCTAAGTATTTCCTGCTGTACATCTGGAATGGATGATTGAATCTAGAATATTACTGCTGGTGAACTTTCTATGCCCTCTATAGGCACTTTGTGCCCGACTAAGGTCCGAATGTTGTTGATGCCATACCTGGGCATTCTTCTAAGTAGAATCACATAATGTGCTGAATATCATCATGGCTTACCTGATCATTGTCGGCCGCTCCAAACTTAGACCCCAACCATGAACACGGACGTCCTTCGGAAATCCCATTGGTTCGAGCATTTCGGGTCGGAACATTCCACTGTTGCCAATTTCAACCCACTTACTAAGCAAGGGATGGAATGCAAAAATTTCCAGGGAAGGCTACGAAATAGATAGGCTCAAATGTATCGATGAACAATTCTGAAGGACATCACACCTCAGTATATGGGTTGTATGCTGGTTTGAACCTGACTTGGTTGATGCCCATCTTCTTAAAGAAAGCTCGCATGAAACCGATGAGGTCAGCCAAAGTGAGGTCACGATCTGCAACAACACCTTCGACTTGGTGGAACTCAGCGAGGTGGGTGGCATCCATGGTCTCGTTACGGAAGACACGGTCGATGCTGAAAAGTTTTGCCGGGCGAAAACCGTCGTCGTTCTCAGATCCTAGGGGTGTTGATTTAGCACCATGGGTGGATGCCTTTTCATCGTCTCCAACGGTTTCGCCACGACACTTCGCAGCAAGCTTGTAAAGCATATACGCTGAAGATGCTGTTGTATGTGTCCGAAGCAGTAATTTACTCGATTCGTCGTGGGACCATGGGGCACGATAACCAACTGAGCCAAATCCACCGTGTTCATGGACTGTTGAGACACGTTTGTAATATTCTGGCTCGGGAGGGAGTGCTCTTTGTGGGTCTTTCAAAGTACGTTGAACTTGGTGTGTTTGGTTAAATTTCTTCAATGCAAACACCCACCAGATAGATAGAAGGTATCTTGTAAGTCCCTGGCAGGGTGTTGTTGAGGAACAAAAAGGGCATCGAAGCACCAGAATCCAGATTCAACAAAAGATGATGTTGGCATTTCCGCGAAGCTACGAGGACTGGATTGAGCAGTGAGAGGGAGCAGCTGGTAGATAAACCTACCCCATCTCTAAGAAAATACTGCGAATCTCTTCGCGCACCTTCAGTAGAGGATGTAGGGCACCACCATTCATAGGCACGCCATCAGCATCGAAATTATATTTTTTGAAAGTGGAAGTCCTCCACGTTCCGCTGTGGTAGGTGAACTCAATTTCTAGAAATTGAACATGTTGCTTTGTCTGACATACGAAGTTAGCATGTCAACAGTCAAGTCTGTCTCTGGTTTGGTCGTTGATGTGTTGAAGTTAGAGCCTTTGCCGACAGTAAACCATTGACCTTTCCTGCTTGACTGGTAAGGATGCTGGTCAAATGATGCAAGTCATGTTCACCTTTGAGAGATCAGTTTACGCTTGCGAAGATCTGCTAGGACCTTTTCGCCGGCTTCAAGTGTACCAGTGGAAGTTATTTCCTGCATGTCATTTCTTGTTGCATCAGATATCACTGGGACCTGTGTCATTTATCAGTACACACGCGCGCTTGGTCCGAGTGTTTTTGTTGCTATATGAACGCACCAGCCTGACCAGCCCGTTGCCCGCCTTCCCTATCCAACCATTCTTAAAAGCACGACCTTGACCAATTTTGGCTGTTTCATCGCCCACAAGCTTCTTGAGCTCAGCAGGGGAGATAGAAGTCCCTTTGCCATTTTCCGGAAGGACATGCCAGACTCGTGCTTCATGCGACCCCTCGTTAGCAATCTGCGCACCTTCTGGTGTCAGAGCATAGGATACAACCTCATGGGCCTGATATGTAACCATCTACAGTATATAAGCATTGAATGTCCTTAGGAATATTGGATACAGACTTCACGGCTCATTAAAGAGTTCAGTGCACCGAGAATACTGATCTGGTCCTCGCTGGAAGTAGCTGGCTGCATCTGTCCTGGGAGAACAAGTGTGCGGGTGTCGTTTATTGTCCCATGAGAAGCTAGTGTTGCGAGAACAAGTTGCTGAATAGCTTCCGACATTGCAAAAGAAATGTTAGTATGATAATCTTAGATCAGAAGTTCTCTGTATCATCATGTGATCGAGTGCTAGTCCATAATCAGGTGCCTATGATTTTAGCGGGGCTTTCGAAATATAAATATATCGTTCCCTTCTTTTACCCGATGACTGGTTCTCTTAGAACTTTGGAGAATGCCTGGCGGGCTGCTGCGCCCAAGATAGCTTCAATCAGTATCTCTCTAAGTCCCTATGAAACCCCAAAACAGCGTATCGTCCGCGTTGGGCAACTTGATGCGGTATTGTTAGACCAAGAGCTTGCGCAAGTCTTAAAAGAACCCATACTCAAGGCCTTTTCTTTCGTAAGCGTGTGTATTGTACTTGACATACTTATGCTCAAAGTGACTGGCTCATTCAGCATACCACTAAAGTTGGTATTGAGCCGGAACTCAGTCTACTCATACAACTTTTCCTCTATAAAATGTCGGTATGGGATAATGGAGGAAGCTACGGTGCAAAATTGCAGGATCTTCGATATTTAACGCCTCGAACTGCCAATCGATCTCTCACTCGTACGTATTTACTTTCGGCTCTCGAGCGTGATTGACCCTCGTTTCAGCATCCGGGTTGCCGCGCATAACTCTCCTTTGTCATGGATTTTTGACCATCCTTGTACCATATCTACATTCACGGATAAGAACCCATGCCCTCTCGTGGGCCTGGCCAGATGCTCCTTCTAAAGACCGACGACGAATAGCATGGGATGTCCTGACATCGACTGAATCCTTACACACTCTACTAGGGTTGTTGAACTTCCTTGCTTTTTTGTGGAGCGGGCGGTGAGTTAATGTTTCTAACTGCAGAGCTTATGGCTAATATCTGGGCGATTCAGATATCGGACGCTCGCAGACCGACTCTTGCAACTGCAACTTGTTCCTTCGAGAGGTCAAGTGAGGCGTGATATCAGCTACGAATTTATGAATCGTCAAATGGTCTGGCATGCTTTTACTGTAAGTATTGTTTCTATCGACCTCCTCTCCTGATATATAAACTCTATACAGGAGTTCTTGATATTCTTGTTACCGCTTCTTCATGGTCGGTCGGCTCGGCGACGACTAAATAAACTCTTTTCATACCTCAGCCCGTCCAAGTTGATTTCTATCATTCCGCTTTTCAATCGTCCTAGTGCTTCAAGCTTGAAGAAATCATCTTTGTCCGGTGCTAAGAGGTGTGGCAAATTCTGGTCTTTACCCGTCGACCAATGTGCAATCTGTGCCGAAAACGCATCCTTAAGCTTCAACGTGTCCGAGTCCGCGACTATGTTCGCTACCACTCTCGTTCCGCGTGCTTCTTCTGCAGCGGAGGATCCAGAACTTCCAGCATATCCTATCAACATCCCTTACATAGCTTCTTGTGGAGATATATATTGTTATAGTTGTCTTACTGAACGACTGATGGGGACAGCGGACGATACGGATAAAGAGCATGGATGGGAGTGTTTGAGATGTACGGAGGAGGTAACTAGTGCTAACAGATATGAAGTCGAGATTACAGGTTCAGGAAGTGGGAGCGATTATGAACTTAGCAGCGATATTGATCTAGATACGACAGACACATCTGGGTTGCTGAGTAGCTATAGGGGGTCCGTAGTATCTGACGACTATTAGACTAAGCGTCTCATCTGCGGGGTGAAAGCATCAATGGGTCTAGCAAAGAAATTTTCATCGGACCAACTCGGCCTGAATTTCTTCAAACACTGTGGGATCAGCCTTTGCAACAGTAGCTTTAAAGAATACAGGATCAGAATTTCGCTCAGCCTCTTGCAGTTTTTCATTGATGAATGTATTGAGCTGGATCCTTCTGACGGGGTCGTTATCGTAAACCTGAAATCATCAGCAAGCGCTCCCAATGATTTCGAGTTGTGTTATACATACTGCCTTACGTCGCTCATACTCAGGCGTACCCTCCGTGTTTTGGTAGAACCACGAGGGAGCTTCGTCGACATCCCAATAGCGTTTTAGAGGCGGTGAAGAACTAGAAACAGGTAAACAGTGAAGGGAAAACCACCCATCGACGTACCTATCACTACCAGCATACGAACCACTTAGATTCTGGGCTTCCTTGATCTCGCCAAAGACGTCCAGCCAAAGGTTGAATATTTCACCTGGCAATCGGGCTAAGATTTCCGTTTTTCCAGTGGACAGAAAAGAGGCAATTCCCATTGCAGTCAACTTTCTATGTCGAGGCTCACTCATGTTGTCAAACTGCCGGGACTATCCATCAGCAGATGCGGGTGAAAAAATAAGTATCAAACCTTGCTCCACCACTGATCCAAGAGACCCTCCATCAAATAGCTTTCCTTCTGGTTCAATTGACCAGCTGCAGCAGATATCAGCTGTGAGAAAACTTGAGGATCGGCCAGAGCAATCCGAGCAAAGATATAGATAAACTCGGCCACTACCAGAGTATTCGTCTGTCCAGACAGTCAGACACAACAGCCATATTCATTTGCAAAGAATCCACCACATACCTCGTTCTCGACGATCTTGTCCAGAAGCCAAGCAAAAAGCCCAGAGGAGTGAAGGAGTGGTGCCCAGGCAGTGGGCGGAGTGAGCTGAATGCAGATGCACGTGAGACCGGCAAGGCTCTTCAGATTCGTAGCCAATGCATGAGATTTTATGGCCCGCGTGAGTGCTTCGAAAAGGAATGCACCGTATATCTGCCAAACTTCATAGGCACTAAGAAATCAATGAAAACTGACCCTACCTGGATAACCCCTAAGGCATCAAGGAAGATATACGATTCAACGATATTGATTATTGTGCCAAGTACGTCTTTATCATCTGCAAGAAGTCCCAGAGCACTGGGTATGAGGTCTGACAGAGCCGGGGCGCCATCAACGCTCGCTATTGTCGTGGTATTTCTAAGACCCGATAACCAGAGGTTCAAACCATCTTCTTGAAGCAGCTGGGACGAAGTCAGCAAAGTTGGAGATCATCAGATCAGGAAACAAACGTTAGAGAAGCTCTCTTGAACAAGCGGTACAACCACAGCACCAAGCATACTCGATTGTTCTCTGATGGCTTCGACAAGTTTGGTGACTGTACCTAATAGGGATGCTTTGAACAGCCAGTCATCGCCAGCAGACGACCCTATTAAAGGTCAATCTCCAGCACAACTTTGTCTGATCATCTACCTACATAGATGAGGAAGTGGCTCAACAATCACTGACACGAAAGGTGATATCTAAGGTATACAAGAAATTGGTGAAGTTAATTCAAACAAAAGATCAAACACACTCGATGTCCAGCTTGCTCGATCATGATGTTGAGCGCAGTATCTACGCGGCGTTTGCTTTCAAGAGTTTCGGCTTCTCCTAACAGCTGTACAAGCTGTCTTATTGTAGTTGCAAGATGCGGGAGCAAGTAATTCATAGAGAACCCGAAAATCTAGTATTTGAACCACGGTGAAATAGGATTTAAGAAAAGGAATGATACGACATACGTCTATGCAATCCTTCAAAGCGGTTGCCGCCGTCAAACGAACAACGATGTCGGTTGAAGGACTGCGGTCTCCCAAGAGATGTACAAGAACATCCCAAATCAAAGGATTGTCTGGTGAAGCACAATCCTCCGAGACCCATTTTGCAATCAACCAGGCAATGCGACGTTTGATGATAGGATAGCTATAGTAGTTTGCCAAAGGTAAAAAACTCAGAGTTAAAGTCGTACCTAGGGTTAGCAGGTTCCTTAGCTTCGACAGCCAGAGTGTGCTGGAGCCATTGGTCGAAGGGGATCTCCTTCTTGAGGTGGTGTGCGCAGCGCCCTAGTGCACAGTAGATCGCTTCTTTCTGAATGACAGTGTTGAGATCGACCGCCGGTGTCGCTGAAAGCCATATTGAATTTATTGTGAGCAGGATTGGAGCTGGGAGCACAAACGCACCAGCAGATTTGAAGATCTCATACAACAAAGGAACGACATAATCGCTGTAATTGTTTATCAAAATCAACAACACTCGTTCGCTGCAAGGCTAGATAAGAGGCTCAATCATATAGTGAAAGCACGTTGAGCAGAGGTGGCTTACTCGAATTTCATATTCCCACTGGTTATCTCCTTTGTCCTGGTGATTTAACCACCCTTCAGGATCGGCTAACCAACTTTCAAGGTCCATGGAATTCAAAGGTATGAAACGTGTGATGAGTAGTTGTGCAGCATTCTGCACAAATTCCTGTGTTAACGCTGTGATGATGTATGAAAATGTTCCTCATTAGATGCATGATATTCTTACTATTTGGACTTCCTGTCCCATCTTTGCGTACCGGAGCCCATTGACTCAAACTCTCTTTAAATAAAACCATGCCCTGCACCAAGATTTGAATCGGATAAACAGCCTCGTCTGTATCTGATAGGCACCTGATTAGCCCAGGATCTGCCTGTAAGTCATTCCAAACCTACCAGCGATTAGTTCGAAAGAGTCGTCTGTTGCATTCACAACTTGTTTCCAAAAATAAAGAACCAGATCACCGCACTGTGGTAGTTCTACGAAACGGGATACATCCAGTTGCTGCAGTCTGCGAAAATATTTTCCACAAGTGCGAATATGCTTCGTGAGAGCTCGAAGGGGCTTATGAGCCTGGGCAATCTTCCTGTCTCTGGCCAATGCAATCACAATGTCTTTTCGGAGACTGAACAACTTTTGGATGAAATCATATGAGAACGTGAAGAGTTGAGCTTGCTGGTATTTGGTTATCAACAGGCCTAATAAGAAGCAGTAAGATTTAGTCACTTACCCAGGTATTTGCGGCTGCCGCTTCTTCTTTTGAGTACTTATTGAACCATTGCCACGACCAAATGGCAATCTTGACCAAACTTTTGTAAAGGAGATGTGTGACCATAATGTCTTGAAGTAATTTCTCCGTCAGTATCGCGGAAAGATCGAGTGTTGCCGACAGAGTCAACGCTAACATCCCAAAGTAACCAAAGAGTCGGTCTCTGAAAGTTTGTACAATCTACGAGATCATCTTCTAACCAGTAGCTGATCAAATGAAATCCAATACACACATTAGCCATCAGCTGAACACCGTTTGGCCTTTTGATAGTTGCGAACTGCTTGACGAGAGTATTCAAGATCTTAAGGCCCCTGAGCAAGATCAGAACATCTTGTTGTTCATCATGGCCTGCAGAGTAACGGCTGGTCAGCCTTACATCAATCGTGACTATGAGATTATCGAAGAGATCTGGCCTGAGTGACTTAGTTTTTGACTTGAACGATTGCGAGAAGTCTCACCAGTTATGAGGAAAGTCCAGGCGAGCTATCGTGGCGATGGTGGTCTTGTTACACTGAGAGATCTGTTAAAAGAACTTAGACGGATCACACTGTAAGGTTGTGATTGTTCCCTACAGCATCGTCTGCCTCATCAAGTAGGCCCAATGTTCGAGCCCGAATTCTTGTGCGGTGCTCATCTGAAAGTATTCTAGTTATGAAATCAGCACTGTTCTTGTGCTACCGTCGCCCACAAGTACCTCCGTGATCTCCATGATGCCGACACTGAATTTTTGAACTGTATGGCGGCTTGTTGCCGTATTGGTAAAGGCAGGCTTCTCTGGATTGCAATTTCCTGTAGCGCGTCGATCGTTCCCAGCATTCGAGACATCTGTTCCAATCGAGCACTTGAAGAATGCACCCTAGAAGGGTCCTGACTGGCAGCATCCACTATCGCTTGGTACAGTTCTTGTGGATTGACCGTCTGTACAGGAGCTAGGTTTCCGTGTTTACCGAAATTCATGATTGAACGTTAGGGCTTGATACATCCAAGGACTTGACAAAGTTAAAGTTTAAAGTTCAAAGGGACACTACAAATACCGTCAATAACACCTGATCCCAAGGTCGGTGGTTCAGATCCTCAGGGATCCAAATTCTTATCTCAGTTCTATTTGTCTAAATTTATGTAATGTCTAGCTTTTTCAGCTGCCCAAACCGATTCAGAGCAATCTTATGAGCATTGGCTCAATATATCTTGGGAAAAAATTCACGTCAGATTGGGGAAACTATTTGAGAAGCTAGGTCGACTCAAAAGCTACATTAAACCCGCAGCGGTGACCGATGCTGGCGGTCGATGGCGCCAAGTATATGATGATGCGCAATTGTATTTAGGAAACTTGTAAGCGTTGAATACATGCGATGCAGAGGATTTGCACATGATAGCGAAAGACTTACCACCGGAGTGGCAAGATATGTATATGTTAGCATGAAAACAAACACGAAAAAAATGTCTTATTTACCCAATATAGATGAATATTAACAACATAGACACATCTCCCAGATCCAAGACATGGAGGACATTCTGAGATTCTACACCTACTTTCCTACAGGTAGATGCTTACTGTGAGTTGGAACAATTTCAGAAGAATTGCTGCCCCAGGCGAGCACAATATTACTTACCTAAGTAAGCTCGAATACTTGGTTACAATACTGTATCCGAAGTAGATTTTGTTCTGCTGTACAAAGTACCCCTTAGGAGAAGGGTTACATACGTTATGTAGGACGTCATGTAGGATTGTCACACACCACCGCGTCGCGATTTTGTCACATGTCATGCGTTGCTTATGAAAGCACATTCTCTGTTATACGCTCTTTTAGTAGACAATCAAATGGTGAGATTATGGCCTATTCAGAACTAGAGGGGGAGGTTCAATGCATGCCTCGGCGAGTTCAATGCAGGGAGTTGGACCCAGACTCAGATAATTGTATGATCATAGATTCTCTGGCTTATGCTATCATTCATAAATGTCATACAGTACGATCTGAGTTTTCACCAGAGCCCCTCGAAGAACTTCCATGTTCATCCCTGGATAAGTTTGCGTTTCAGGTTCCATTGTCAAGAGGCACTGTCCGTTCCACTCGACGGATTTTGCCTAGGAGTGAATCTAGTGAATCCTCAAGGGGCACAGTTATACGCGATCGAAAACGAGCACGTTTGTCTGCCATCGGCATTTCAGAAAACACCATGTACAGACTCCAGCGTTGTGTATGCTGCGAGGGGCAATGGAAAATCAAGAAAAGTATCTATGAAAAACTCAACCATATAGAAGCTTGTGCCAAGCAGCATGCACACACTCTTGAGATGGTATCTATCCTTATTAAGAGGGAGCTCAGAATGGCTGTAGAAAGTTCGAATCAAGAGAACACTGGTCTACCGAGATCACATCTCGAGGAGATGGTTCAGGATGTTTCGAAGAGGAAAAGCAGGTCAAAGAAGGAATCTACGTTGCAGGAGTTTAGTAGTCAAAAACGAGTGGACGCTATGAAACGCCTTCGTGCAATTCTCCGGACATCGGATATGGATGATCCTGACATTGGTCTACCTTCCTCCTCTCCAGTGACCTTTCTCCCATCACGACTTCTCCAGTCTCGAAGACAAGCCGAGCTCTCTTTATCTCCTGAAAAGACATTCCATGTGAGTTGCCTCCGACTTCATTCTTGTTGAGCCTCATGACTCACACAACTATCAAATCAGAAATGACCACAGCTGGTCTAAAAACATTCGGTTCCCTCTTTCCCCTAAACTGTGAACCCAGAAAAAGAGAAGGAGAAGTAGTGAAGACTTCGGATAGTCTGCAGTCAATAGTGGCGATGATATAAATATCTGGTAAGGACGTGTAATAATATTGATTTCTACCATCGAGTCCTGCGTTATGAGGTTTGTTCGACTTACTCAGGTTGTTTGATACTAATCTATATTTCGATGAGCCAATCCATCATAACACATTTTGTATGTCTTGTGTCAGTACTAATCTCCAAGACATCATATCATCTTCATCAATGCTCGTCATCTCGTCCATTCTCGATAAATCAAAATTCCCAATGAAACCTGACAACAAACATAGAAGAAAGTGTATTGTGAGTAATTAGTCGGCTTGTAAGAACTACAGAGCAATTTCAGATAAGTCTGCGACCTCCAGCACACCGCCAACTAGGTGTAAACTGCCTGCCACAAGAACCTTTGTCGGACAAGTTCTATCGTGTAACTTCTTGATCTGACTAATTGCATGTTCAATTGAAGGTAATACATAGATATTCTCCTTCGGATATTCTGGTACAAGAGAAGACCACGCAGTCGCGAGTTTGTTTTGAGTAGTTAATTTCGATAATTCTTCGTGAGAAATGGCCTTTGTTGTTAAATCTGGTCGTTTATGATTCAGAAAATTCTCATATTGAATATATTTCCTGACTTACCATCCTTGAAGCGACCGTCGGCGTAGGTTACATTAGTGCAAAAGACAACATAGTCAAAAAACCTAGATGATGGCTGCCCTCTCCCTTTTGCCCATGCAATAATCTTTCCATCTATTGTTTCGAGGAAGGTTTGACCTGAGCGTCCGCTCGTGCAATTAAAGATAAGGGCCCTCTTTGTCTGTGAGCTAGAAACAAAGGACTCAGAATTCTTGGAATGACCCTAAATCCAGGTAGGACGTACGAATTTCCTTCAAAGTCGACACCAACACCGAGATCAAGAAACCAGTCCATGCAACAATTCAGGCTTTCTGCAGTATGCGCACCATCGAGATACCAGGTCAAATTGCCGTGGATGGGATCAACAACCGTCTGGCAGCGACCTGGCCATCTAGCTGCTTTAAGTCCAGCAATGAAACTCAGAGGAAGCTCAGACGTGTCTTCGAGAGCGTGACACTCTTGTAGAAAACGTCGTGCGAGCTCGACTGCTATTGTGGCATTCTGAAGCTGATGTTTTCCAGCAATGCCTGCGGCCATATGTAAGTCCTTCTTGGAAAATATCAAATTAACTGACCCAACGGAATCTTGGATAAAGTGTTGGATGTTTGCAGGACGCTCAACGAAGATGACTGACCCTGAGTTCAGTGTCTACATCGTGCGTGTATGATACCGGCACTAACACAGAGCTCTTTCGCCCGTTCCTCGAGCACTCTCAATCCTTCAGGTGGTTGGGTGACGGTGATCGCTGGAATACCTCTCTGGTGAAGTTCAGGTAAGGACACAAACAATACATATGGAACTGACCTTAAAAATCCCACCCTTTTGCCATGCAATATCTTCTAGTGTCTTGCCTAGCACAGACACATGATCGATGCCCAACGCTGTGATTCCGGTCACAACGGGTTTAGGTACAATATTTGTACTGTCATAAGTCCCACCAACACCGACCTCGAGGATGGTTGCATCCACCTTCATTTTCAAGAAAACATAAAAAGCAAGGAGTGTCATAAAGCGGAAGTAGCCTGGCATCAGAGTTGTAAACGGAAGTTTGCGCTGTCGAGTAGATGAACATAAGATGATTGGTCAACTCGGAATACTTACCTTGTCGTTCTCCTGAAGCTTATCCCATACTTCAAAAAAGTATTTAGTGAAGTCATCCTCAGAGATAGGAGCACCGTTGATGCGGATTCGCTCCCGCACTGCAACCAGGTGAGGTGAGGTGTAAAGGCCTAAAGTTTACGATATCAACATCGAAATTGTCATTGAAGATGCCTCTCATACCAACTTTCCATGATGGTTTAGAGTGTTGCAAGATTGAATTTACGAAAGCGCTCGTGGACCCTTTGCCTTTTGTTCCAGTGATATGAATAACATTTAAGGCGTTAAGTTCGTTAGGCTGTCATAAAAAATGTTCAGGTACTAAACCACACTGGTTACCTGAGCATTACTAACGTACTGAATAGCCTATCCGTTCAAGATACTCCAACATTTCTGGAGTAGCAAACTCGCTCGAACGTCCGCCAGAGGCACGTACAGCTTCCAGCGTTGCGACATTGGACTGAAGGCTGTTAAGATTATCTATAGCATCTCGGTAAGTTCGTATTGAAGTCATGTATCGACGAAAGGTGCGTTCAGCAATAGGACGAGGATAGGCAGTTCTAAAGATGGGTATCGGGAGAAATTTAAACATGCCGATTGCGATAAAAGTTGTGTCACTATGTGATTGTCGTCACTGTCACGTCCAAGACACCGTTTGTCTTCCGTGCCTAGCACTCAATCCTTTATAAATGGAGCGTTATTTTCCTAAAATTGCCAAAACATCAACCTCAAAGAAGACTCGGTACCATCCTTACAGCCAACAGAGTCCTCTGACGCCCAAAGAAAAGGAAGGAAGTATGTTCGGACGTTTCATGTCTCGCGAGTGTAGGCACTCAGATTACGAAGTTCAGGCGATAAGCTGCAAGCCCACTATAAGGGAACTCAACAAGGGACTACTGTGCAGCCTCAAGAATGAATACAATCCGATTACACACTCGGATATAGGCAAGCGAACAGGTGGTTAGGCTATATAAACTGGCAATGTTCATTAAAAATAAAATAATTTGGGTGATAGACCATGTTGTCTCGATCTCAACTGGGCATCAGGTCGCAGAAGAGCGGCAAAATCGGAGACTGTATTTCCAAGACCGGCAAGGGAAGCTGGATGCTCAATGGGCTCGAAATTCAAGATCCAAAGGAATATTCCAGTCGGTCTGTGTTTATTTGAGCGGGTACTTGAACGGTACGACGGACATTGAGATGAAACGAATCATCGCGGAAGGGGGCGGACAAACTGTGTAAGCACACTTGACATATCACATTTTTTTGCTGAAACTTGCCCAGGATGGTACCATCCCAATGTACACATATTGTCACTTCTCAGTGGATGAGTGGATCAAAAACACACCGACTTCTGACGACAAATATGCGAAATAACCCCTATATTGTACGGCCAGAGTGGGTTTTCGAGTCGATTGCGAAAGGGAAACGACAACCAGAACGGACATACACAATTTTGATAGATAATAGTCAAAAATGTCTACAAATGTAAAAACAAGCGTCTCAGTAACTAAAGGTAACTGCGCTAGTAGTCCAAACTTGGTCATTGCATGTCCTAGAAGAAAAAAAGTTAGAGTTTGAGAATAGAAGGGCAAAGGCAATCAAGGTCAGGGCAATCCCTTGCGTATAAGGGGAGCCTAGGCATTGTTCGTCAAAGCGACACTTGGTCTGGTGCACAGCAAGAACACTCATCATGAAAGACCAAAAGGAGGGCAAACTTACCAAGACAGTGGTCACCTACTGAGTGACTTACATTGGGCAAATATGAACTGTGTGAATATTTGGGATTGTTCCCACGGGCATCGTTTTCCCGACGTCACGTACCTTGCACAACTTTCAGGGCGCCCATGTCATAGCCTGCACTGGTGACTCCGAAATTTATTTCCCCTTTGCTCCTCTGTCCAGCTTCCACGCCAGTGTGTGCGCAGTGCCTTCCATTTGGTCCATGCATATCTTTACCCCCAATCACGTGCAACTCCTCAATGCTTGCTATCCGGCCTCCTCTGCACTCCTGGCTGCTGCTCCAAATTACGCTCCCAGTTCTCATGAGCTTAGTCGTCTAACATACTATGCGTTAGTGTCCCAAAATTTACTTCCTCCGCCTGTTAACCTCAGAACTGCAGATCTAATAATCGCGGCAAATTAACGAAGCTGGGTATCGAGCTGGAGAAGCGCTTAAGGTCCGAATGCCGGAAGGCGTGCAGCGGAAATCTTCGTATGAGAGCGTAAGTTTTAATCTTACCAATTCTCGGCTTGTACTCTGAGACAGATTGATCAAGGTCTCTTCTGATTACGCTTTCAATATTCCACGCCCTGGCGATTGAATGTAAAAGAGACATAGCACTTCTATCACCTTTCCTGGTTAATTCTGTCGATACAACTCTATCCTCTTTGATCTCCGACTTAGAGGTCGTTGCAAGAGCAGCTAGCGTTGTGGGTAGTTCATCCACACCTTTCACGCTTCTTACGAACGCTCTACTCGTTTAGTTTACTGTTTGGACCACATACACTGACGGTCACCCGATAGGTGTTGATAGCGCATTGGCTGCAAGTTACCTTTCCACCCTTCGTATCTTTGCCTCCCTCAGCCGAAGTGACATCGTTGACATTGAGACTCGAAATCGGTCAGTACACTTAACGGAGAAGTTTTCTGGATACTTCTCATGTAGCTGCAGCACACGTTTGGTTGGACTTTCGGCTCTGATGGCTGCACTGAATTCAGAGGCACTGTTCAACGACTTCGTCCAATTTCGAGCACAAGTAGCTGTCATTCTCAACCCAATTATCTTCATCTTGCTTCAGCCAGAGGTGTCGGAACTCAATGAGCAGTACGTGCGTTCTTTTGGTGAAGCTCCACTAAGAGTTTATGAGTACAGAGCTATTGATGTCACTGATAAGGTGCCAATCTCTCCTACACTCGCCGAATTTCGCCAGTGTCCGACATATGAGCGTCGCGCTGCTTCAATCCACCTCCACGTGGATGGTGAACGGGGACCGTCGAGCAGACAAGTCTCGGATGCTGCCCTGAGGGCTTTGTTCTCCCTGCTTAGAAATGCAAATAGTCCGCAACTTGGTTTTATCATGCAATCCACGTTTGACAATTTGGATAAACTTTCGGGTTGGATCGAGAAGGACCATTGCTGCTGGTTAGCCCAAAGAATAGCTGATTGGGCTCAATATCAGTATCGTTATGTTGTTCCCACTTGGCTTGTGGAACGGTTACTGGAAAATCAAAATTCAAGAACAGTCACTCCCATGCATCAAGCACTTACTGCCATGATCACCACCGTCCTCATTTCGCCTACTAGAATGATAAATCTTTCGTCGTCTGATATCATTTCGAACTTGACAACAGTTCTCATCCGACGCTCAACTATTGGCCCGGAAGACTCCCTTATCCAACCATTAGAAAAGTGCATAGCATCCCTTGGGACTCATGTCTACTATTCTGACCAGATTCAAGACTTGGCGGTATGTAACCGATTCAAACTTACCAATGTATCTTGACTATTTCACACAGCAAGAATTGATCGTCCGCTTGAACACCGTCGAGATCCAAGGGGTTTTGTCTCCCGGAAAACCTGGTTACTTTCGTGTTCGGTCAACCGTTATCCGGGCGCTTTTGGCTGGTTTGTCGGGCTTGATTGATACTGCCAATAAATCCGATTCTACAGCTGTGCACGTACCCTCCAGAGTAAATTATTCGCAATTCGCCAATCGCTCGAGTCGAGACCTGAGTCAAGATAACCGTGTGGCTAGGAGGAATCGAGTTACTCCTGATGTCTGGCAGGATACCTTGAGCTTAATCTGCGACAGAGATGCTGCCGTTCGATTGGAATACACTAACACTCTTGCATATTATATCTCTCACGAGATGCCTAAATACGGTGACTGTCCCGATCCCGATGGAACGAAACGGGCGCAAAAGCTGGCGGATGGGCCTCTTCTGCAAGCAACTAAAACAAGTGTTTTTCTTCATCCTGGCGATGTCATAAACAAACTTTTGAACGCATTGCACGCCTACTACTACATGCTTCTTACCTGTTCTGTCCTGGGTCTTACGTCGACGTCGACGTCGACCCCTGATACTTCTTCCCCGGCAATTGCTGATTTTCCCTTCTCACAAGGTTCTACATTCGAAGAAAACTTGAATAATCCATCAGCTCTCGACCGTCGTACATCCATTTCTCCGTCGCAGATCACTGGTCGACCTTCATTCGCGCTAACGCAGGGACCAAGAGATAGAAAGACATCTCTCATTTGCAGATACGTCAAGCGCGCACCAAGTCGTCTATCAACTAGTCCAGCAGCGTCTTTCAAAGACATACAAGATGCTCTCAGAGTACTCCGTATAGTGCAAGAACAAGTTCCAACCCGAGGACTCCTCGCTGGTATCCCTATGTTTCTCGCTCTACAGCGAACTTTCAAGAGCTCAGATGAGAATCCTACTCTATTAAAATGGATATTTGCATTGGACGAATTGCTTGCCAGGCTCTGGTTTTCTATTGGAACTGTCTGGAATGTGCCAGAAGTAGTCCGAATAGCTGAGAAGGTGCGCTTCTTCTACCGATAATACTATCAGGTGAAATCTAATTGTTTGAAAGGCCTTGGGATCGATGACAATCTCATTCATTGCAGCTCAGCCATCCCATTCGGAGGATGCATTCCTCACGTTACAAGATTTTTCATGGAATGGAGGCATTCCCTGGACCCCTGTTATCGGCGAGGTAGCATTGAACGTGTTTGTTTCCAATAGGGCCGTACTCGAGACTTTTGGCGTTGATAAAGAGACTCTGTCTCGTCGTCTTTCCACCCCATGGACTCCAGAAGCCGCTCTCAACGATCGTGAGTACCATATATGTTATCAGATAGGTCATTGGATTCATGTATGGACCAGTCGATCAATTATCTAGCTTTGAACCCACAAAGCGGAGCGATGGCATACCGCCGCTACCCAGGATCTCGCCTGCCCTGATGCAGATGAACAACATGTCGCTTCAGAGCCTGGCTCGTTCGACACGTGGATTTGGAGTCACTGATCTCCGGGAAGCTTTGGAAGGGAGAAGTAGCATATCCAACTCTGCATTAGCACGGCCACCCTCTATCTCCACCCTTGATCACGCTTCTTCTCTAGTGAGCGGTGAGAATGGCTACCGACCTCAATCCCGTTCGAGATCTCGACCAAAGAACCGGCCCGCACCTTCAGCTACAGGGGAGGTTCGAGATGTTCTTTCAAAACTTGGTATTGGTAAGCCAAATGGCAATCTTTTGAAAGCATCATTCTCTGCTAGGCAGAGGTAAAAATAGTCATTGTTGTTTGCGATACTTAACACCCTTATCATATTGTTTCTGGATCCTGGGTTGCACTGTCGTTTCCGATTCATTCTCCTATTGACGTAATAGAATTCATTCGTTGTTCATTCGTTTGTAAAAGAAGGGCACGTGAGATTGAATCATTCATCAAATGGACAATTCATTTGGCGCGTAATGTCGGGTAACAGTATCTGAGTTCTTGGTCATTGTGCTCTATATTTCAGATATTATCCCAAGGACATTTGTGTGGCCACCCGAAGATGACAATTCTCTCAACACATCTTCGTTCCCTAATTGACGATTCGAGTGACGGATTCTCTGATCACTCTCGAAGATACATTAATGAGTGGCTTGCGTATGGCCAACTCACAAATTTCAGAATTCCTCTGAACTGAATGTGAAACCCCAGGATCGATAATAGTACCCTGTCTAGCCAGCTTCATGGTGATGAAGGGGGCGAAGGCGCAGACCTTCCCGAGACTACGATATTGGACGTCTATCTACCTGATGGATCAATAAGAAGAGAGGAGAGTGAATTGATTAGAAGGCTTGAAAGGTGTGCATATCACTGTCCATATCATCAAGTCTAAAACTGCATAGAAATCCAAATCATGACACGCTCATACCAGCTATCTGCTCGCTCCTTTCATCTTCAGCTTCCGATGATATCATCTCAGATCAAATGGTGGAACTTATTGGTCTTGAGGACTTGGATTTAGTAATGATGCTTTTGGAGAAGCGGGAGATCAGCAATCAGATAGTGAGCTCATTTCTCTGGGGTTGGTTCCAAGTTGCCTGATTACTCCCAGCTATCACACTACTCGACTTTGAGGCAGCATCAAATACCTTTAGCCAGTACTCAAAATGGTGCTTCATCAACAAGCGCTGAGTTTGGTATCGTTGATCCGTAATTGTCTTGCGCTCGGTTTACTCAAGGGCTCAGCAGATGATGATCCTGCAGATATTTCAACAGAGGCTTTCAAGAGACGCATGGAAAGTAAATTCCGGGATAATGCAGCAAAACCCCTCTTTTCAGGAACTGCAGTCCGTGATTTTCTGTGTCTTTGGCAAAGCATGTCCTGATCGACCTCCAGTACGAAGTACCTGAAACGCTTCCCCATGTTTACACTTCCTCGAGTTTATCGCAAAATAGTATGCTTTCGTCTACTGGACACAGATATCTACTGCCTTTGGGGACTGAGAGGAAACATTTTGAGGTCTGTTCAGATGGCATAGTGCCTTTGAATATTCGCTCACACTCCTTGAGTACAGGAATATGAAGAAGTCATTGTACCTCCTGCAAGACCAGTTCCACCTAAATCAACAGAACGCCTGATTCCAGTTGCTGAACTAGACCCTCTTGCAAAAGGGTGTTTCCCGGTAAGTCTCGCAATTTAAGGCATAGTGACGGTCGTAGGACATCCTGAGACTCTTTTCAATTTAATAGGGATATTCATCTCTCAACAGGATACAATCTATTGTTTATCCTACTGCCTACGGCAGCAATGAGAACATGCTGATATGCGGTCAGTCTCAACTCTCCATCCACTTCATAGACTCACACGTATGTCTTAGCTCCTACTGGTGCTGTATGAAGTCCTGAGTTTCGGCACGTTATGGCGTCAACTGACTTTGCTCACCAGGGGAAAACCGATGTTGCAATGTTAACCATTCTTCGAGTGATTGACCAACATCGTTCACAAACATCGGGGACAGAGCTTCGTAACACAATTGATCAAAATGCTTTCAAGATCATATATGTGTAAGTTGCAGAATTACCGCAACCCTATACCTTCCCCCACTGAACTCATGATATAGCGCTCCCATGAAAGCACTGGCTGCAGAAATTGTACGCAAACTAGGAAAACGTTTACGTTGGTTGTCAATCGAAGTTAAGGAGTTAACCGGTATGTTATCCGTGTTTTCTGTCGAGAAATTATGTCGACTGGAATAGGTGACATGCAGATGACCAAGGCCGAGATTGCTGCCACCCAAATTATTGTCACCACTCCAGAAAAATGGGATGTGATGACGAGAAAACCCACCGGAGAAGGGGAGCTTGCTTCTGTGGGTGATGATTTACAATTCCCTGGAATCATTGGACTGACCTCTTCATCTAACTTAAGAGCCTGAAACTACTGATCATTGATGAGGTTCATTTACTCAACGATGAACGAGGCGCTGTTATAGAATCGATTGTCGCGAGGACCCTTCGTCAGGTATAGATAGTCTCATAAAATTGAGATTATTCGAGTTGATGCATCTTCTTTAGGTGGAATCCAGCCAATCGGTTATCCGTATCGTTGGTTTGAGCGCGACTCTCCCGAATTTTGTTGATGTCGCGGAATTTCTCAGGTGAGATAGCCAATTACGATGTTTGGCTCGACCTACCGATCATGCAGCGTGCCGAAGTATAAAGGTCTCTTTTATTTTGATTCTTCCTTTCGCCCCATACCATTAGAACAGCATTTCTTGGGCATTAAGGGCAAGCCTGGGAGTACACTATCACGGAAGAACCTTGACCACGTCACCTATGAGAAAGTTTCAGAATTAGTAGCTCAAGGTCATCAAGTGATGGTTTTCGTTCATGCTCGCAAAGAGACAGTCAAAGCCGCTATAGATCTGAAGGAAGTTTCTTTCATAAAAGGAAATGCTGATGATTTCAACTGTCAGGATCACCCCCAATGGGCGCTATTCCGCCGTGAAATCAGTCAGTCTAGGAACAAAGAAATGAAACTTTTGTTTGACCACGGTTTTGGGATACATCATGCGGGTATGTTAAGATCGGATAGGAACCTGATGGAGAGGTTATTTGAGGCAAAGGCGATAAAAGTCAGGCTCAACATTCACTTCCTCTGACAGGATCGCCCATTAAGTTATCAGGTTCTATGTTGTACGGCCACCCTAGCATGGGGTGTTAACTTACCTGCACACGCTGGTAAGCTAATCTCCCGGCTAATTTAGAAGATTCTTTTTACCTGTATCAGTTATCATCAAAGGTACACAGGTATATGACAGCTCAAAAGGATCTTTCCAAGATCTGTCTGTCCTTGATGTTCTTCAGGTTTTCGGTAGAGCTGGCCGGCCGGGACTAGAAACGAGTGGGGAAGGTTATATCTGTACAACACATGATAAGCTAGCCCACTACCTTGAGGCCGTAACCTCCCAGGTGAGAAATCATCTTTCTCAGAAATGTCAGCTCTGATCCAATGATTCACAATCAAGAATCCTATAGAATCTCAGTGAGTCCAACACGTGTCCTTTATGATCCCCGTTCCTCAAGTCTCCTAAGATTCCGCAAAGGTCTTGTCGACGCGCTTAATGCAGAAATTTCCCTGGGAACAGTGGCAAACCTTCGTGATGCTAGTCAGTGGATGGGATATACCTATTTACATGTGCGAATGAGAAAAAATCCGACAAACTATGGTCTGTGCCTAGAGTGGTCATATCCTCTATTCTCATCAACATTTTGCCAGGAATTACCAGAGAAGATGTTGTGGATGACCCACATCTTGGCAGCAAGAGTCGAGATCTTATTAACCTTGCTATCAACAAGCTAACGGAAGCTAGTATGGTGGTTAAAGACAATAAAACTGATAATTACACCATCACTGAACTCGGAAGAATCGCCGCCAGGTACTATCTTAGGCACACCTCGGTGGAAATTTTCAACAAGGAGTTTCGTTCTAAGATGTCGGAGGCTGACGTCTTGGCGATGCTCAGCATGAGCACAGAGGTAAGATCACAATTTGCGCTCTCTAGTTGCTATCGTTGATGTTTCTTAGTTTGACCAGATACAATTGCGAGATTCAGAAACCAAGGAACTAGATCAATTGATGGAACGGGCTCCCTATGAGCTCAAGGTATTTCGCATCCAATGCTCTTTTACAATATCTGCCATTCATTGACCCTTTCAGAGAAAGGCTTGTCACAGTGAAAGAAAGGGCGGTGTTACCACTAGCCAGGAGAAAGTCAATATATTACTTCAGGCATATGTTTCTCAGGAAGTTATCGATGACTTCGCTCTCATATCTGATATGGCCTATGTTGCCCAGAACGGTGGTCGTATCATTCGAGCTTTGCTCGAGATAGCGTTCAGTCGCAAATTAGCAAATGTCTCAATGGTATTGCTCGGGATGAGCAAGGCGATCGAAAAGCGTCTCTGGCCATATGAACACCCATTACGACAGTCCGACCTCAAAGCTGAGACTCTATTCAGGCTGCAAGAGTGGGCAGACGATTGGACCGTTCAGGAGCTTCTTACGCTGGATGCCGTTTCATTAGGTCAACTCATCCATATGAACGAGTCACAGGGACAAGCCGTGCTGAAAGCGGCAAAACAGTTCCCATTGTTGCAAGTTGACTATCATTTACGACCACTGAGCCATGATGTAGTCAACGTCTCCATTCATCTCACCCGAAGCTTTGTATGGAATCCAAGGTCACATGGGACATCTGAGCCGTTCTGGGTTTGGATTGAAAACCATGAGGGAGAGACAATACTTCAGTTAGGACACATCGTTATTCGGCCTTTGACAGAAAGAACAAAGTTGGATTTTACCGTTGCGATATCCACTAGTATGCGGCCACCTTTTCTGACGATTCGTGTTGCCTGCGACCGTTGGATCGGAGCTGATAGTGAAGTGTATATTCCCTTTGACTCCATAATCATGCCAGCATCGACGCAGAGCCATACATCTCTGCTATCCATGCCGCTACTTTCTACTTCGGTCATCGAGCAACCCGCGCTACGAGAGTCACTCTTACAAGAAATTCCTGTCTTTGATGCCATACAGACACAAGCCTACTGGACTATGATAAGAACTTGTCATCATGCTCTACTATGTGCGCCTAGTGGAAATGGAAAATCTACTTTAGCCAAGATTTTGACTGTGTGAGTGGTGATTCAATTTCTTCCAATCGTTGTTATTGACAATTTTTAGTGTGAAAACTGCAGAGAAGTCTAATTTCTGGACCTTGATTATTACACCCCATCAAGGGAGCGCTCTTGAAATGTATGCTGACCTCAAACAAATTTGCTCGGCCGTAAATATTTCCATCGAGCTCGCCTCAGCTACGAGCGTTATTTCGCGACCGAGGGGCAGATTAATACGTGTCATCACGGCTCACGCTCTTTTGATGTCATTCCTCTTGTCTGACCCCCTCGAAGCAGGATTCGGCCCCAGTCTGGTCATATGTGAAGATCTTGAGCAGCTCGACTCGACATACGAATGGGCAGTTTGTCTTCTTCGCCACGCAACTCGATCTCTTCCAACACGATACGTTGGCTTCTCCGCTTCATTAAATGACCCTACCGACTTGGCAGATTGGTTGGATGTTCATCCAACTGCTTTCATCAGTTTCCGACCTCGCGATCGTGATCAAGCCCTTCAGTTCTCGATCCAATCATTTACCATCCCACATTCTGCTTCGCTTTTCAAAGCTATGGCAAAGCCTACTCACACAGCCATAAAAATGGTACCGCCAGGGGAAAATGCGATTGTCTTTGTCTCCTCCCGAGTAATGTGTCACTCTACCGCACTCAATCTTTTGACCCAGTGTATGTTGGAAATGGACTCTACGAGAGGTTATATACCAGAAACTACTTCAGATGAGTACGTTGAGGATGCCTGTGCTCGGTTACAAGACGCATCCTTGGCAGACTACGTGAACAAAGGTGTTGGATTTTTCCATGGCGGTATCAAGAAGCAAGATCGCCTCATAATACTCGGTCTATTCGCAGAAGGTATCATACGTGTATTGATTGTCCCCCACGAATCAGTCATGTCACTTCCTGTGCGTGCAGCTGTCGTGGTCGTGATGGGTACCCAATATATCAACACCATGGATAGGTCGAATTCAGGGGACCACCAGGTACTCGATTACAGCCTTCCCACGATTGTTCGTATGCAGAGTCACGCTGTACGACACTCCGGAGCCGGACACTTGTTCTTGTTTTGTCAGACAGAAGCAAAGGATACGCTGACACGATTCCTTAATGACGGACTTCCTCTGGAATCGCAACTCGCGGAAGCTTCGACATTGGTAGAATGGTTGAAGATACGAAAGTGGAATCGGAAAGACAAGAAGCAAGATCTAATTGACATTCTTTCCTTCTCATTCCTTGCACGGCGAGTAGTCTCGAATCCTTCGTATTACGATTGCACTTCTACAGATGGAAATGGGAGTCTATCTCGAATTGTGGACGGTCTGTTCGAGCAGGTCTCTTGAGAGACTTGAGGTAGAGATGTTCATAGAATTGTTTTCTAAACGACTGCAAACTATCATTACTTAAGTGAGGCCACGATTAGAACTTCTGTTCAAAATCAAATGAGATCAGGTGAGATGAAAGGCAAGGTAGTCTATCTGTACAACATTAAGTTCATTGTCTGATATATTTCTTGAGTCCCTGCAAGCGCTCCGCAGCGGCTTTGAGTGTGTCTATGTCTTTGCAGAAGGAAAAACGCCCATAACCAACGTTGGCATGTTCCTCACAATAAAACTGGGCAATGATGTGTCAAAAGATGTTCGTTTACGACAAATTCGAGATGCGCATTTACCTCGCTGACGGGGATGGAAGAGACACCAATCTCCGTTGCAATGAACCACGATACCCTGTTTATAATTCGTCCAATGTTGATTTTTCAGTACACGATGCACCTTACCTAAAATCGCGACCACGATCCAAAATACTTTCAGGAAATGGGTAATCTTCAGGGAGTTCAATAGAAGAGACGTCCTTCGGACAATGTATCAGCAAACGATCAGAAATAATACATAAAAACAAACCAGAAGGATGAAATAACTGCCTTCGGGTAATATATACTTCAAGCCAAGTCGGTCAAAGGCTTCAACAAGAACAGCACGGCGTTCCTCATACTGGATCCGCTGATTTTCAAAAAACCTATGTTGGCCTGCTGATTCAAGACCAACGGCAGCCCCCTCCTGGCAAGGAGAGTTGGCGCAGAATACGATCCGAGTGCTTGCAGCAAGTGTGGGCTGAATGATGTACTTTGGTGCAATAAGCCAACCGATACGCCAGCCTGTGGCAGCAAATGCCTCTATTGATGGCGGTCAGGGAACGAAAGGAAGATGCGAAACTAATAGCAGCACTCACTTCCGGCGGAACCAACCGTCACTGTTCTATCCCACATACCAGGCAATGTTGCGAAACGGACATGCTCTTTTTTATCATAGGTCAGGTGCTCATACTAGGGTTGAGATATTGAGACGATAATCTGTGTCAATCTGAGCCGTCTACTCACAACTTCGTCTGACATTACGATAAGATTATATTCCTCTGCAATCTTCGCGATAGCTTCCAGTTCAGCACGAGTAAAGACTTTGCCGACTGGATTATGAGGGGTATTAATAATTATCATCTTTGTACGTGGGGTGATAGCTGATCTATCAATTAATACACGTTGAGAGCGGATGTCACACGATAAGAATTCAAATGATGAACAAACATACCTGACTTCATTTGGATCAATCGTCCAGTCATCGCTTGTGGGTTTCTCGATATGGGGAGCAGGTGGATGCATTGGGACATAAACAGCTTTGCCACCATTGAAGATCACGGAGGGAACATATTGGTCAAAGAAGGGTTCAAACATGATAACTTCATCCCCTTGTTCAAGGAAAGCAGTAAAGACAGAATATTGGCCTGCATGACGCATCTTCAGATACCGTCTTGTACCTGTGTGTGCTGACGTACCTTCATTTGCACCACTTGTGACCAAAATTTCCGACTCAGTATCGAGGCTTCTGCCAAGGAGTGGTTGGTAGAAATCCCTGATAGCCTCACGTAAGCGGATGCGTCCGCGAGGGGGTGAATAGTGGTTTGGCGCTACTGTATTCAGAGCTTGTTCGGTTGCTTTGATAATCCAGTCAGGAGGTGCAAAATTCATATAGCCCTGCCCAAGGTTGATGCAATCCTTAGGGAGATTGATGGCGCTGCCAGCAATACTTGTATGACTAGCGAATGACTCATAAGATGAGTGCTCACTTGAAGATGGACCAGACATCTTGTGCCAGTGCTCTACCCTCCTTCAATCGGGAAGAAAAGGAGACAAGGTTGGAGCGATCTAAGTGCTTGGAGGTACCATTGGAAAGAGAAGACATTGTGCGATGAACAGGGCAGGAGCGGTGTAGCAATGACCTGAGAAAAGAGCTTCCCGTAGAGGACTTTATCAGAATGGTCCGTGCCGAGATGCCGACCATGAATATGTCGTGATCTCGCACACAGAAGGTTAAAGAACCTTCTATGGATTGACGGATGTGATCAGATGGGACTGATCTTGATGGCGCCCGCTATGGAGACTGATCATACCATGCGGACTATTTATGTCCACTGATAGTAATCATAATAATACAAAACACACACTGGAATATAAGCTGTTCCTCTTTTTTGAAAACCCAAGTGCCCTGGGCTGCATAGCCTTCACATCTTCTCCACATTGACCAATTAAGATAGAAACTACCTAAAAAGAATTTGATCTTTGAGTATGGTCTTAAGGCTAAGTAGGGATGTTACCAAACAGCAACACACAGACGCGTTGGACTTGAGCGACAATGAGTGGATTTTTCAACAAACCCAACCCTTTGGTTCAAAATTTTGCTAATCCTCCGAACCAAAGCCCAAGTCCGGCCATGAATACTAATCCGCTTGAAGCCGCCGTCGGTGCATGTGCGTTCTTATCATCCTCTTGAGTTTCTCCGTAGCTGACTTCGTGCCATACAGCCAAGCCGGGGACCAGCGCATTTGGAAATGCTTCTTCTGCAGGAACTAGTGTTTTTGGAACTGCTGGAAGCGCTTCTGGAAACATAACTACTTCGTCTGCCTTTGGCGGTGGCTCCCTCAATAGTGCCTCTGGAGGTGCCACAATCAACCCTACATCATCAAATACTACACCTGCAGAGGGATCGGTGCTTGGACAGGGACCTAATACGATTCCTTTAACTACCACCAACTCATTCCCTGGACCAGCAGCAGGAATAACGCCATCCCTCTCAAGTAATGTCTCAAAGCCAGCTATCACTCCTGCTTCTGCTTCTTTACCCAGTTCCGGCTCGACAACTTTGACTATGGGAGCAGCTCCAATGATAACACCAACTGCGCTCTCATTATTTGGAAAACCTGGGCAGAGTTCGACTACTCCCGTCAATGGCTCTCTATTCGGAGCAACGGCTACCAAGCCTACCGACAACAATATCCCTCAATCTAGCAGTATGTCCAGTCTTATGGCTTATATATGGGTCAACTTACATCACTTGTAGTCCAGGGCACAACAACCGGCACAAGTTGGTTAACTCAATTCCATGGACCTACAGTTACTCACAGGATCCACAGCTTCTGCGCCCACGGTCCTGGCACAAACCACAGGACTTCCCCCCAAATCCACGGAGGGTGCTTCCACTGCTACACAAGGGTCCATGTCACAATCAGCTGCTGACGCATCAGCAACCTCAGTGGGCACGACTGGAACAGCACCTGGTGCAAGTTTATCTGTAGGTAGCGGTTTGTTTGGCAAAACGCCTACCACCCCTGTGACACCGACACCTGCTACTGGCCCTGCAGCGGAGACCTCAACCACCAAAACGCCTGACTTGCTTGGCACAAAAACAGAAGAAAAGAAGGATGGTGCAGCCACTACCCCAACACCTGGTGAGTTACATCCTTAGTATTTGTCCAGTGCTGGACTCACGATTGAGCTAGGCCTCAGTCTATTCGGTGCAACCAAGCCGTCTAATGTGCCACCCGGTATATCTACCTTTGGTCAATCCATGGATTGAATTGATCATCGTAACAAACAGCTGCCTCCTCCACGAATACAGCTCCAATTACAAAGTCAGCGCTATCTGGTATGTTTTTCAAATAGCTTTCCCTTTTTTAAAAAAATATCTTCAACTTTTTGTAGTTGGAGCTCCTTCTATGTTGAAGGGTAAAACTCTTGAAGAGATCGTGAATCGGTGGTCCGATGACCTCCAAACATCGACATCTGAGTTTGCAAAATTCGCTGGGGAAGTTGCTGTATGGGATCGCGCCCTTATTGAGAATGGAAACAATGTATGCGTCTTTTTTTGATGGGAGTTCCCTCATAACCCTTTGACGCATTGATGTAGCTTTCGGCGCTGTACAGCCATGTCATAAACGCCGAGTTTCAACAAGACACTATCGATCAGACCCTGGCTCACATTGAGCAACAACAGAAGGATCTTGCCGCAAACCTGGATTCCTATGAGAGTATGTCTCAGGACCTCCTTGGTGGTCAAGGAAGCTTGCGGGCTCTTGATACAGGCCCAGCTGACAATGAACGAGACAAGAGGTTAAAATCTTTCTTATGGCTGTCTATGTGTTCTGATGTTTCATTAGCTATGCATTGGCCACGACTCTACAAATTCGACTTGATGACCTCTCGGACATGTTGACACAGGTCATTGATGCTGTCAATGTCCTCTCTACCTCCAATAAACTCAATGGGGAGTCCAATGACGATCCAGTGTCCCAGATCTCTCAAATTTTAAGCAGTCATCTGGAGAGTCTACAGTGGATTGATGGCGCTGTTCGTGAGGTTGAAGGTAAAGTTGTAGACATTGGAAAACGAATAAATGACTCCGGATACAGCCTTCCTGCGGATAGTAAAAGGATGGGGTTAAGTCGGTGACTTCTCTAATATAGCTTCCACATGCTACAATCATATACGCACATACAAATATATAGATTAAAACGAAAGTGCATGCGGATCGAGAGAGCGTCATCTAGAGAACACTGTATCTGCCAGTCACTGTAGGATTTCGCATCTCCGCTTGGATTGCAGCGGCCGAAGCCTCAATCAGAAGGCGTTTGATCTCGCGAACCGCCTGTTCCACCTGTGAAAGCAATCATTTGAGCGATTCGCGCTGAAGCTGTGAATGAATGGAATACTCACCCGATACTCCTCATTAGATTCAATGAGAAGATGAAGTTTCGGAGGCCCTTCTGGGGGAGGTTCTTTACCAGATTCATAATAAATACCTACATGGAAAGAATCAGTATGTGAAGGGGAGAGTACATCAATTTACCCTTGTTGGTAACGGAAGCACCAGTAATATCAATAAGCTGGATGGGGTATATCAACAATTGCTCAACAAATGCCAACGAACTCACTTGAGTCATGGTTTCTTTGTTAGTAACACGCCAGCGAGCCTTTTGGGGATAGTCATTGATAGGAATGATAGCATGAAAATCGGTTGAATCGGGATTGATCTTGCGTCCTGAATCCTCTGCTTGGATCTGTGACTGTGATACCAATTTTGAAGCTCTGAGCTGGACAGTCAGCTTTGCCATGACATTCAAAGCCTGCTTATGGGCAGGCGTATCCTTTCCAGCACGAGCAGCGGCTTCCTCAGCAGCCCGCATCTGATTTTGTAGCCTCTCTTCTTCTTTGGCATGAGCGAGCCGACGTGCAGCTGCAACAGCACCTGAGACTCCCAAAAGACCTTTGGACGAATCAGGTGCAGGACCACGCTTTATTTCGACTTTGAAACCGCCAAAATTCATGTCATCCGTGCTACCATTGGTTACCGCTCCCGCTCCCTTGGCGTCTGCGACACCAGGTGTCATTTCACTAGGTTCTTCCGTCGGCTCGCCATAAGCCTTCCTCTCTGCTTTCTCACGAGCATCTCGCTCCTTATCAAGTCTATCCAAACCTTTACCACCGAATCCAGAACCTGCTGCCTGGGCTTTTCCACTCTTGACCTTTTCGAGGAAACCTTTTGTTTCGAAAAATTGAGCACGTTCTGAGATGTGAGGAAGGAGTACATACCATTGGCGAGATCCTCTAGTTCCTGCGGAATTTGAGCATTACTAGCTTTGAGTGCTCGATGAATATCAACAGAATATCGATCTTGTTCAGGTGTAATGAACGTGACACACGTGCCCTTGTTACCAGCACGTCCGGTACGTCCAGCACGATGCACATAATCTTCCATATGATTGGGAGCATCGTGGTTGATAACCAGCTTGAGCTGTTTGACATCAAGGCCACGAGCAGCAACCGAAGTTGCGATAACGATAGGAACAACACCAGACTTGAAATCGGCTATAGTCTGGTCACGGTCCACTTGATCTTTGCCTCCGTGTAAAGACATACAGAGATACCCTTTACGCATTAGTTCACGTAATAGGTTGTCCGCGGCCTCCTGACGATCAACAAAAATCAAGGTTCTGCATTCTGGATCCTCGTTGTACATCTGACCCAAAATCTCCAAGAGCCGATTGAATTTGGTATCTTCTGCGCGAACTTCAACAATCTGCTCAATTTCCGCAGCCACAACTGATCTGCCACCGACAGTTATTTCTAAGGGTTTGCGTAAAATTTTCCGGGCAAGTGAATCCATTTGTTTGGGGAACGTTGCAGAAAAGAGGACGGTTTGTCTGTCAGGCCGTGTGTTATTGATGATTTTCATAACCTGGGGCTCGAAACCCATATCAAACATACGATCTGCTTCATCGAGAACAACATAGGTCACCCGTTTCAGATTGGTGACGCGACCTGAATTGGCCGTCAGCAAATCTATCATGCGACCGGGTGTGCAGACAATGATTTCGGCTCCCTTTTTGAGCTCTGCGATCTGGTCCTTGATAGGTGAACCACCATATGCGCATACAGCCTGTGGGAATGTTTTTGAGTACATGAAAGTGACCATCAAACGATTCACCCACTCGTAAACCAAGGACTTTCAAGAAGGGCTTACAATCTTTGTGGATTTGTACAGCCAATTCACGTGTGGGAGTCATTACAATGGCAATTGACCCTTCCATCTGCTCGAGTGCACGCTGATCCTTGATATGGCGAAACATGGGCAACAAAAAGGCAACGGTTTTTCCAGAACCAGTCTTAGCAACACCAATGACATCACGGCCAGACATGACTGCGGGTATAGCCTGAGCTTGGATAGATGTAGGTGCTATATAATTCAGTCGTTTGATGACACTCAGACTAGAAGAGAAAAATTATCGGTGTATTTACTAGAAATAAAGTTGTCAGACACACCAATTAGCTGGCATTCCAAAATGACTCCACTTTGTGACTGGGCGAGGACAATCGACGCCACGGATTTTGATACCGTCTAGTTCTAAACGTAGTAGCTCGGCCTCATCGTCAGTCATGTTTGCAATATCTGGTGGCGGGATGTAGAATTCTTTCCTGAAAGGTTCGTAATTGACGCGTGAATGATCAACTGTCGCCAATTCCTTCTTTTTCACCTTTTTTGCAGCCAATGCGAGGATATCTTCTGGGTTAAGGTCCGTCGCATCAATTTCGTCGATAGGAACCTCAGCCTCCTCCTCTATGCCATCTTCTCCTATTCTTTCATCGAGGCGAACACGAAATTGTGTACTGTTGATGTCGACCATTTTCTTCATGTCTTCGAGATTCACCTTCTTGACCTCCTCCTTCACCTCACTCATGAAAACATCAAGAGGATCGACTTCTCCCTCTTCATCGACTTCCATCGCATTCTTGGCTTTTGCTTTCAATGCCTGATCCATTCTGTTCGCCTCTTCGTCGTCGTCGTCCACTTCTAGGTCGCCGACTGTTGCATCGTCCTTCATAGTCATGTCGATAGCCGGCATGTCTTCCAGCACCTCAAGCTTTCGCTTCGTCTCTTCTGAGTCGTCCATTGATGTCAAACCCTTGGCAACAGAGAACTCAGGCTTGAGTGGAAGACCTTTCAGGCCCAAACCACCGAGAGCAGAACGGTTGAGTTGGCCGGTTTTTGTTACAGGAGCTAATGGGCATTAGCATTAAATCAAGTGCTATGAAACCATGTCTATTCGAAGAGAAAAGACAAAACTCACCTGGTGCCGCTTTCCCTGCGAGAGCCATGGCTTTCGCCTTTGCTTCATCGAGGGCTTTCTTTGCCTCACGCTCCCTTTTCCATGCTTCAAGTTTAGCACGTTTAGCCTTGATCTTGTCATCCTCCTGGGGCGGGGTGAGCGCCACAGAACCCTGTGCTGGAGGTCGAGACGGTGTGGATGCACGGTCACGAGAGCGGGACCGCCTTCTGTCATCCCTCCGGTCGTCGCGTCCCTCTCGGTGAGAGTCTCTGCGTCGGTCGTCTCTGTATCTGTCGTCTCGATAGCGGTCTCTGTCTCTGTCACGGTCCCTATCTCGATATCTGTCTCTGTCCCTGTCCCGCTCGTCGTCGTACCGAGATCTATTGCTGGGCCTTGGGGCATTGCGCCTGGTTGGCGACGGAGACCGAGGTGAAGAGCGGTGAGATGGTCTTACCCGTTTATTTGAAGTGTCTGGTGTGTAGGACCTTTCCCTACGGGGCATTGTGGAAGTAGTTGAGTATAATGATATTTGGGATTGTTTTGACATCACTGTTGCTTTAGTCCACAATGTCTCAATGCCTTGACCCCGCTGCTCTTATTTCCCTCTTACCGACACTCTTGCCCCAGTCAGATACAGTTCTCAAAAATCCGCACGATGCAATTACTTCTCTGGTCCACACAGCCATGTCTGCCTTGGCCTTCCGTCTGACTGCTGCAGACGACCAGTCGTCATTTACTTACGAGAACAATGTTTTGCCTGCAGGATGGAATAAACTTGGCCCTGGAAACTATACTCTCAAATACAAGCATGAGCAGAGCAGCCTTGAGTTTGTTATCAAACTGTCTAGGATGAGTAGTCGCATGCTCATCAACGCTGTAGCGCTTGAAGTATGTTGTCATACTTTGACCTTGCCATCTGCTCACTCCCGTCAAGACGGATAAAGTTGTTACTCTCGACATCGCGACCGAAGACTTTACTTCTTCATCTTTTTATCCTTACCAAGCTGGGGGCACCACTGCGCAGCCCTTGATCCATGGATTTATCTCGTCAAACAGAGTGGCAGATTTGATGAGTCGGCTCAAGTTAAAGATTCTTCAGAAGATTATGCCCGGCCTTCAGAAAGAGGGGTATTCGGAAGAAGGTAGCGAAACTGCACGGACGATGGCGGAGGCTCAGCCTGGTCCTTCTCGACCACAAGCATTGCCTCCGCCAGAGGCTCCTCACAGAAATTCATTCCTGCCCCCGTCCCTCTTTCCAAATAATCCCTTGGAAATTGGAAGGCGTGATCTTGATCCTTTCACCCCAGATCCGTTCCAGCCCCCTAGCCTTTTCCCATCGACCAGAAGAGGTGGTGACGGTATGTTCGTTGGCCCTGACCATCCGATTTTTGGTGCCCCGCGTGGCTCTGGTGGTATGTTACCTCGAGGTCCATGGGGTGGCGATGGATATCTACCGCCCATGGGGGCACCACCTGGTGCGAGATTTGATCCAGTAGGGCCAGAGCCATACCCTCGTCGAGGCGGTCTGCCCGGCTTCCCAAGCCGAGGAAGAGGCAGCAACGGCCCCACAGGCAGAGAACCTGACAATGACGAGTTTATGCCGCCTGATGCTGTGAGTTGGAACCTGGCTTGGTGGAGTTGTCTGCTGACTTTTTCATCTCAGAGTAATATGTATTTGTAAATAGTTTTGCGAGAACTTGAAGCCTGGCCTGATATAGAAACGTGTTCTTACCTTGTATGGGAGTAGTTGATCACGAACATATCAATCAAATCATTCCTTCATCCACAATGTCCTTTCAAACAAGTTCACCTCGGAATGCAAGAAACTTGCCTTTGGGCAGTCCCAGATCTCCAACCTCACCTCAATGCAAGCAACAAGTCCCACCAGGTTTTCGTCCCTCAGTGCGTCCCAAACGACGTCCCATCGCAGAAATGACGATCCGCGAGTTACAAGACCTCCGCAGACTTAACACCACCATATTGGCCTCACCGTACGCTATATCCCCTCACCGTCTTCACTCACACTTATTGCTCATACACCATCGTATTACAGCGGAGCATCAACCTCCAGTTACGTTCACAGGGTACAAGCTGAGCAAACTGCCATAGAATCTCGGTTACTTGAGCTCGACGGGATCGAAACTATCAATACAGGACTGAAGGAAACCAAGATACGCGGCGAAGATGATATGATCATTGACCTACCAGAACCTCCTACAAGTAGAATTATCGAAGCTAAGAAGAGAGCTTTGGCACGATTTGTGGGTTTTGATATTCAGCATCAGCCATCATTACAAACTGAGAACAATTTCTAGAGTCAAAACATCGCGTTGGGCTCGCATCGTGGAGATGCACCCTCAAATTTTAGCATGCAAGAAGCCATGGAACTTGAACGACAAACATTTTTGAGAGACAAGGAACGTGAAGAGCGCATCCGCGAGAAAAAGCGCAGGCAAGGTATTCCTGTAAATGGAGAGTACTACACCATGAAAGAAAGAGAAGCTCGTATATGGGCCTTTATGTGAGTCAAACAGTTCCGTGGTGTTGTCCTGAATGATTCTTTAAACATCTCATAGGACTCATAAGCCAACTGACTCAGATCTGGAGGACGACTCTGACCTGGACTCGGACGACGACGATCCATCTACCTGGTTTGAAGACGATCAAGACGATGGCCGCAAAGGGCAGGATATTATTGAACCGGATTATGACGATATTTCCAACGTCATCCGTATCGACGAGAGTAGAGTTAACTACGACACTTTTTTGTGAGCTTCAAGACAGTTTTGACTAGCTATTAGCAAACGAAATCAAATGTACTTGTAAATAGTAGTAAACCTAATATTCGAAGATGAAATGTAATTTTGTTCCTGCTCAGCGGGCATGGACCGGACAGCTTTTTCCACGTTGCAACCAAGAGGACAGACAAGCTGTGTGAATCGACCCTCAGGATTTGTCTAGTGAGGGCATGACTGACTCACCACTGTGGAAACTACAGAAGCAACTCAAACGAGCAACAGTGGAACCTGAGTCATGTATCAGTCCCAAACGACTTATACTTGCTTTTGAGTGTAAACTTGACCTTTGACGAAGTCTTCCAAGCAAATGACACCTTTAATAGTCGTTAGCTTTTGAAATTAGATGACCCACATGACTAACATTCGACACCAAGAAGGGCACTTTCAGCAGGAAGCCTATAGACGAGGTAGCGTGAGACAGAAGGGCCATATCCTTCATCCAGACACCGCCTAACATGTTCCTCCTGTTCTATCGCGTCTCCGATCTCGTCTAGATTTCGATTACAGACAGGGCAACTAGTCAAAGAACTGTCAATTCTGGACTTCCAGTCAAAAGGATTGGAATATACTCGGCGAGGTCGCTGAGTTGAGAGCTCGATTCCCTTCGTGTCAGACTCCCCGGAACGGACAGTCTTTCTTGATCAACGATTATGCGCTCGATGGGATACCCACGGTTGGTCAACCTATTTGGCACACCTGCAATGACCTGTTCATAGCACGTATGACATACACGCTGCGAACTAGAAGAGCCCGATGGCTCGGGGGTAGTCTGATCATGGACAATGTCTGTAGGGTCAAGCAAGACCCTGAAGGATGAACAACGATCACAAAAGATTTGGCCACACTTGCGACAATGCTGGAAGATAGATTGAATTGCCGTTTTCTTGCAATAATGAGCTGGTTCTGTGTACTTACATGCTGCAGAGGAACACATCAGACAGAAAGCTGGAAGATAGATATAAATGATCACGCACACGGCGGAGGATGAACGTGAATCTTCTTTGACAATCTCGACATTGGCTGACTTGGTCGTCTCGCTCCCATTGGGCAGTCAGCTGACGAGGTGTTGGAGATATCCAATGTGGAGTAGTGACCTTTTGAGGAGCTTCCTTGGTTGGAACACGGAATTCGGGCGCTTGAGAGAGCTGGGGAGTGAGGTCAGTCGGGGCGCGGGAAACTCCTGGTCGATTGAAATAGTCAGACCGATGCGACGCTCTGGAAGTCGGCCTTGTGATTGGAGGGGTGGCAGAAGGATACCAAAATTCCTCTTCTGAATTTGCATCTTCATCGCCTATTGTTATGTGAGTAATGTCAGGAAATCAGTTTCAATACACACCTTGACCAGTCAGAATCAACCCCTGAGCACTTGCCGCCAATCGACGACGCTCTAGTTCTCGACTGTAAGTGTTCAGCAATACCTCGGCTTGTCTACGACGGTCTGTGTCTTCGTCACCTAAAATGTCCCTCAGATCATGGACCCCGGGGCTCAGCAATCCACTGACTCAATATGCCATTGCGTAATTCTTCGGTAGCGCGTTCAAGCTTCGCAATAGTACGTCGGGTATCAATTGCTGACACTGGATTATTCTCTTCATCATTACAAGAGTCATTTCCGACAAGGTAGCGAGCGCGTCCAACATAATCTTGGGTGGAGGAAAAGAAAGAAGACGACATCGTGCCTAGTTCTCGTCCGCCATTTTCATCAACATCTGACTGAAGCTCCTCAACATAGGGTATCAAAATTCCATCTGAATCCAGATGATACATTGAGCCATCTGATTCAAGGAAGGGTAAAGGGGGTATGTCTAGACGTCTTCTCATGATCCTGACCCAACGGCGGCGACGAACCCAGGTGAGAGTAAAACGACCAGGTATTGAAGAAGAAAGAGAGGCATTACGAGAGGACGAGCCACCAAAACCAGCTGCGACTACTCCGTTGCCTATCAAAACTCTCTCCAATTGCGGAGGTCGTTCACCAGTCCATTTCTCATCAGGATCGTCAAAAGATTGCGCATATTGCCATCCTTCTTCAGCATCTACTCCAGGATATGTCACATCGAGTGTCCAATCAGACCTTGTTGCAACACCATGAGCATGTCTACAATTAAGATCTAATGGGAAGGCGTACAGCCAAAAATGGCTCCTTTCTGTGATATCAGGAGCAGACATATCGATATCAACGGGACGTGGAATCTCCCAAGGTGCATCACGCAGTGGGAGTTGAACACCATTCCTAGAGGCAGGAATTAGACGGGCACCAGTGCCTCCATCAGGCCTAGGTAACTTCAACTCGTAGGGAACTCGACGACCCCGCTTCCCGAGACCAGAAGCGGAAAATTTGGGTCGACCACCGGAAGTAGCAACAGTTTTCAGTCGCAGGTCGAGCCTTTGGTATTCGTAGAGTATGATGGGAAGAGTTGTATGAACTAAAAGGGGATCATAAGGTGTAGCCGTCCCCCGCCAACGCTCCGCTTCTGCTTGTTGTAGCACCTGCAACAAGGCCATTAGCCTATCTATACAAAAACCATAGTAAAGCACACCTCGCAGATCCAAACTTCGAAAACTGCTGCTGCTGCATCGTAAGCAGTATCTCCCCATTTATTTCGAATCAGGGGATTGGCATCCTGCTTTGAGAGCAGATAATGGACAATGGGGAGGTGTCCTTTGGATGCCGCATTCACTTGAACATCGTTTAGACCGATAGGTAAATCCTCTTAGGTGTTCGCTACTTACTTAGAGGTGTCCACCCATCTTTGCTACGAATGTCGACCCCTGGGATCCCATCAACTACAGTTGCGGCCCCTGCTTTCTCGCAAAGATACTTGACTATATCGAGGTATCCCTAATCTATTCATCAATCAACCCGTCTGACAGGAAACGAGACTTCTGCACCTTGGAACATGCATTGTGAAGGGCAGTCCATCCATCAGCATCACGAACATGGACATCAGCTTTGACGAAGACCAGATAACGAATGATACTCATGTGGCCTTTGAGGGTAGCTTTGAGAAGTGCTGTCTGGCGAAGGAGTTCAAGAATTAATAGACGTTCACTGAGTTCACCTAACATACTTCTCCTTCTCTATCTTCAAGGTCAGGCATTGCACCACAATCCTCGATGACTGTGGCACGTTAGATTTCGCATGCAAGAGTGACCGATGTGATGACTCACGCCATTGAACAATTTCCAGATGACCGCGACTAGAGGCAACATGAAGCATAGTAAATCCTGTGCGCATTGACGCATCATTTGCCAGGCTGAACTGTTGAGCATCATTGCTCTCGACCGCATGCATGAAGAGCCTCTTGAGTGATGGCAAGTCGCCACTAGATGCTGCAGCATGAAGAGACTCTAGCTGTGCAGGAGAAGGGAAACTTGGAGGAGGTGAAGAATGGATAACCACTTCCGGGGTCAAAGGCGGTGAACGGGTTGTAGGCACGGTTTCCCCAACGATAGAAAATTGAATCTCTGGAGGCGGCGTCAGTGAACGAGCTTGTTCTGGGAAGGACGCCTTGTTAGATTCAACGTGTTCTATCAAAGGAGTCTCCATCGTCACAGATATAGGTGTCGCCTCATCATGAGGCACGGATCCCGCATCGGGATATACGAATTCTTTGGAGTCCTCTTCGCTCTCGTCCTCGTTATCATTTGGTGCGGTACAGGGTGTGTGATACACTTGCTCGTCAACTTGCACAATATTCTGCCTTTCACTTTCCCAGTCTTCATCCTGCACGTCGGATGCCCTGACAGTAGATAAATCAGCTATTTCCTCAGAATACTGTTCCTTTTTTACTTGCTCTGCAATAGCAACCATTTTCTCAGTGCTCTGACTCAGTGGGTCCTGCGTGTCACGGAGCGGATTGGGTTGCTAAAATTCTTGACAAACCCTTTATGCCAAGGACGTTAGATTTCGTGGGACACTTAGCCGTTTACTGCTTTAGGAAACTTTTAGGATTGAGCTGAGATTAACATTTCAGCTTGCTCTTCCTCACCTGTATCTCTCTCAAATTCTGTGTCTATATACTGTGACAGAGCTTACAATATGATGCGATTTTACCAGGGATTCTGCTACCCAGACTGCTACCCACATGGGCTGGGGTATGGATGATTATTGCATACCTGATAACTAGCTATTTGAACAGACAAAATTGATCCCGCAATATATGTTGGCAGGAGATACATTCCTAGGCAACCGGTAATGTCTATTTGGGGGCACACAATTTGGCGATAAGCAGGTCCTTAATGCTCTGTGTATCCTAGGAATTTGTGTTCAGTCTCTACTAGACGCAATCAAGAAGCTATCTGTATCTGGGAGATACAAGCCTAGTCATTACATGTTAAAAGTTTATGAACTCAGACGTCGCTTCCACGGATGACGACTACTATATTAAGTTACCTAAAAGTTTATGGACTATAATATGTGAAGCACTGTAAGTTATGGCTGGTAGTAGCAAGTGGGGTGAATACTGACCTCAGACGTCGCTTTCACGGATGACGACTGAGGTCCACAGAGAGTAGTGCTGGTATATATATCTATCTATGGTTCTCCGCCCCCCTTCTAAGCACTTCCGCTGTCTAACTTAGAGTGATTGACTCATCCTCCTTGCTGCTGTGTCACGGCTATAGAGTGATTTCCTACACCTGCATCCTTCGTCCCTACGTCCTGAGAGTGGATCGGTTCCTTCCAACACATGTACTTTGCTCCGATCTCTTACCTCAACTCATTGAATATACTTCCTCAAAAACTAGCAAAATAGCCTCCTTGAAATAAGTTTGTATAGACACCTCATATCTGGCTATCTGGCTAGAAAGGACTGGCCAGGCATTTCGAAAGTTCACTAGGCAGGAAGGCAGATCAAAATGAGACGTGCGATTTCAAAGCGACAAAGTTCGACACAATCTATGACAAATCTGAAAAGACCCAGCAAGTAACAATAGAATTGATTAGATTGTAGAAGAGCTGGTTGCCAAAATTGATGCTCCGCCATCCTCGGTCACCCGTTTTCTTGTTTTGCAAATGAGATATCTCCTCCCAAAAAGCCCGATATCTTCATTATTATCTTTATCATCATGTGAGTCGTTATTTTGAAACATGCCGATCCCAGATGGCGCGAAAATGACTGATTGTCCGGTCTACAATGTGGGTAAATTCCCGACCATTTAAATTTGAACTATGGTCACCTGGAGTCGGACGACTCGATCAAATGCGTCTCCAAGAGAAAAATCAGCCGAAACGTGTTTGACAATATGCTCCCACCAAGCAGGGGACTGGAATCTATGTAGAATAATGACTGTGCAAAGATCTATAATTACTGGGGGAAGTATTGTTGGTTCTACAGCAGAGGATTGAGATAATGAAGAAAAGACAGGAATGATTCGGAGCTTGCCTTGAGTACTTATGATAACTCGCATTCCAAGATGGCGCTGTTGGCGGATAATACTAAGAATTCTCTTTGTCAGGTCAGATGAACCACCCCTGGTCATAGAGAGATACTGAAGGGACGTAAGTCGTCAAACCAACCTTGTAAGAAATTACTAACTTTATGCGCCTCATCAATGACAAGAACTTTGCCGGTATCAAGATGAATGCGTGTAAACAACCTACAGATAATGTCAAAGATTCTGCAAGCAGAATCTTCATCAATAAAAGGGTCGGATAAATCGATAATCGTGAGCTGGCCCTTTGCAAAGCGAGCCGGTCGTTTGAGCCTAGCCTTGGAGGTGGGTTCCAAAAATGAATAAAGCAGGGATAACCGTTGGTCTAGGCTTGCTCTCTGAAGGGGATTCAAATCCTCCTTCAGGTCAGCAAGTTCACTTTTAAAGGCATGGAAGGTGAAGTCTTCTCCGAGTTTTCGAAGACGTTCCTACAATGGCATTCGATGGTTCAGATTTCAATTAGATCAAAAACACAATGACTCACCAGGACAAGGTGCATATATAAGGGTGCCTGATCAGGAGAGCTGATGGACATCATAGATAGAATGGCTGCTGCATCAAGCTCTGCCTGAGTAAAATGCAAAGGATAAACCTCAACCTTGTCACCGAGTGCGTTTTTATAAGTTGCACACATTGTTTTGACACTGGAAGGTGAGACAAATACTCTGACTTTTGGTAGCTCTACATCATAAGGTTTCGAAATGGATCCCAGCCAAGTGACTTCACTGGGAAGGGATGAGGTCCCTCCTTCACCAAAATGAAGAACGAGGGCACTCATGGCCTCCTCAAGCGAGCCGATTGGATTGAATTTCGGAATAAGAAGATTCTCTAGTATTGTTGCCAGAGTATGAGACTTGCCTCCGCCTGATATCATGCTCAACCTGAATACAAAGAAATTCGCAAACAGATGATACCTTGAACACCACACAACAAGGCCGAAAACGGCGCACTCTGCACGAACGGCAAAATGAGTGAAAGAAAAGGTAGGCACAGCGGGAGACACACAGAATTCATGTACAGACGTTTATCTGAAGGAGCATCAACGGCTCCTTTTGAGCTGCCAACATGAAATCAGAGGATGTAGAAAGATAGATGAAGTATTGCTCACTGTACAGAGATAGTCTGGCCAAAGAGACCATATTGAGAGCTGCTTGCACTGTGTTGCAGGCTGCTCAAGGCAGATTGCATTATCAAGGGAGCATTTTGACATTCATGGACAGTTGGTGTTAAAAGACTTTCAATGGGTCGATCTACAGAAATTGCTTCTTCATCTAGAAAATCCCATTCACAAACAGATGAGAGACCATCATCTGAAGAATATGCCGACATGGTGTGATGGAAAGGGATATGACTGAAGCAACTCTACTTATATCCATGATCGAGAGCCATAAAAAAATTAGCCATTGGCGATTAAAAATAGGTCTGTCTATTCACAATGTGTCACCACACTAACACACTCCACTCCGATGACAGCGGTTTCATTCTCATTTTGTCAGCGCTAAAATACTTATGTAAGTACCTTTCTTCCCAGTCTCCTTGCAGCGCTTGTACCTTCTAGTATCCAAATCTCCATGTTCGAAGTTACTGGATGGTCTGTTGGGGCTGTTCCCGTGCAGGACAATGACACTACTTCCTCTAGAAGGCGTAAACGTTCTATTGATAACTACCAAGTTTCCGAAGTCAACATGGACAAAAAACTAAAAAGTATTGCGAGAGATAACGAAGGGGTGAGGAATTCATTCAAGAAAAAAAAGTGGGAGGCACAGAGAGTAGGATCGAAATCTAGCTCTGGCAACGGCATAACGTTGAACATTTCGAGACCTAAGCCACGAATATCTGTCGATGATGAGTTGGTTCGACCAGCAAAGAAAGCAAAGGAACACGAATCAGTTTATCAGTCAACGACTACCTCAACATGTACCTCTTCTCCAAAGTTAACGGCAATGCAACGAGGCATGAAACAAAACTTGGATGGTGCCAGGTTTAGGTCCGTGGACCATCTGTTGCACGCGAAAAGGATTTTCATGGCTTTCAGGATGATCAACGAAACGCTCTATAAATCCAGGAGTACTGAAGCACATCAGTTGATGCGTGACGACCCAAAGGTTTTTGAGGAAGTATGTCCGATGTTCTGATTTTTGATTTACCATTTGAAGGGCAAAAGTATCACATAGGTTTCCGTCATCAAGTTCAATCATGGCCTACCAATCCTGCAGAACATTACATATCGGTCCTTGCTTCCTATCCTCCTAAGACAGTAATCGTGGATCTTGGCTGTGGAGACGCCGCTCTTGCAAAGACGCTGGTACCCAAGGGCCTAATCGTTTTATCTTATGATCTAAAATCAGATGACGAATACGTGATTGAAGCTGACATCTGCAAACATATACCCCTTCCAGGCTCAGAAAAGAGTAGTAAGGATAAGAAGAGCGAAGCTCAGGTAGTGGATGTGGCTGTGTGTGCACTGAGTCTCATGGGAACAAATTGGCAGACATGTCTACGGGAAGCATGGAGGATTCTAAAGCCAGAGTACGCTGCGATCGTTCCACGTTTCGCTTGAACTCACAGCCACTATTACAGAGGAGAGTTAAAAATAGCGGAAGTCGCGAGTCGTTTCACGAATATAGAGAAGTTTCAGAGTTTCGTGACAAATATTGGCTTCCGCTTCAAATCAAAGGTAAGACAGCCCTATCACCCGGTCAAACAAGTCGTCCCTGAGTTTATTATTAGGATCAGAGCAATACACATTTTATACTTTTTGAATTTAAAAAGTCTACACGGAAACCGAGGACTGACATGGAGTGGGCTGAACTGGTTTCTAAGGGGAATATGTTGAAGCCATGCGAATATAAACGACGCTGACATGAAATGCATCAATTCAGTTGATTGGATGATTGATTTGATTGATTGATTTCCATATATAAGATAGTTGGATCTGTCGAGCTCGTGTATCAGTATATTCTGACTTGACGTCAAGTATATTAAGCATTTTTGCCATCATAACAACCTTCTGACCTCTCTGACCTCGTACCATGACCGACAAAATCCACAGACTTGCGAATCCCGTCATCAACGACGAGCTTAGTAGGCTACGTCAGTCCTCGACCTCTGCGAAAGATTTCCGTGAGGCAAGTTAGCTTTCGTCTAGCATCAACGTTGAGCAGTTAACGTAAACAATAGGGTATCGGGAGGATTAGTCTGATCCTCGGTTATGAGGCCTCAAGGGACCTTCAAACGGAATATTTCCAAGGTGTATGTGGTCAGAAGTGACGTGGACCTTGAATTTGAGGTGACTGTCAGACTAGCAAACTCCTGTTAGCGCATTTCAGGGACAGAGAATTAAGGCGAAGGTTGGATTGACACCAGTCCTGCGAGCTGGGCTTAGTATGACAGATGCACTAGTAAGCATTCAAACATCTGAAGACTCCAGTGGCTGAACACATCGACAGCTCTCTCTTTATCCGTCAGTTATTAATCCGACTGATTAGAAATTCAAGCATTGATGGAATTAGAAATGCACCCGTATATCATTTGGGTCTTTTCAGGGAGAAGGTGACTCTTCAGCCTGTTGAATGTGAGAACTCTCGACTTGATTTTCAATGAATGATTCATTCATACTGGGTGTATCAGACTACTCCAAACTTCCACCTTCTCCGCCCTGTGATCAAGTCTTTCTATTGGATCCCCTGATTGCGACAGGCGGCACAGCCAAAGCTGCTCTGACCATGATCACCGAGTGGGGTATTCCTAGTGAGACATCCACACCTAATAAGGGGAAGTAACTCACGGGTTTCAACAGTTGAAAAGATCAAGTTGCTCTCCATCTTGGCTTCGGAGGAAGGACTTCGCAATATTCTCGCAGAGTATCCTCAACTTGAGGTGGGTTCATGAGCAGTTCTGCCTGTCAGAGGGGACCAGTGATTTTATGTCGTTAGATATGGGTGGCTGGAGTTGATCCTGTTTTGACACCCGAAGGCATCATTAGCCCGGGCTTAGGAGATACGGTACATGACTTTGTCTGCATTTGTCCTGAGTCTTACTAACTTGTTGCAAGGGGGATCGCCTTTTCAATACTATCCGGCCCTAGTCTGTTAGTCAGCTTCACATAGTCCAGAATTATCCACGTGATTGAATACGCGATTGTTAGCACAAATTGATCACAACCAGAGACAAGTCAGAAAATGAGAACAAGTAGCCCATCTTCTTATACATTCAAATGGTCACTGTCAACGGATCTGGCTGGTCAAGCCCTCTGTCGTCCAGTATCACACTTTCTACCCCTCCATCTCCACGCCTTAAACGGGCTCTGGGTGCCTCTGAAGAGACTGTCTTTAATAACATCCAGATTCCAGCATCTACTGTTGTGGAATATATTGCTTCCCGAAAATCCAGCAGCTCCATAATCTATGTTTTTGATGTGGCTGAGCAGGTTGGTTTTGGCACGCTAACAAAGGCATGGAGAAAAGTTGAAGGATCTGCCACTGTAGTAGATCTGCAAACGAGAACTGGTGCAGGCTTGAGCTTGATTGGTTGTTTATTGCAGGGTACAAGTGCAGATGCAGGAAAGAAAACAATTTTAACTGCCTACACGACTCCGGCTGGGCTTGCGTTGATGACACCCTCATTCTCCTATCTCCCTCCCCCTTCTGCAGAAACTAGGCTTGTTATACAGGTACCAACCGTTGTTTCCGTGGGGGAGTCGTTGACACTTTCCCCAAGTCTTGCATCACTAGCCTCCGCTTGGCCCTTGCTCGCTGAAAGCATTGTCGTACTACTTTCTTGCACCCCCCAGCAAGCCACCGATTTCGCCAGTCTCTCCTATCAGATCAAGGGATCTCATGTTATCCATCTTTTCGACCACTATACCAGCGGTCGAGAGTTTGGTCACACCATCACGCAGTTGCCCCAAATCCCTTCTACTGGATCTGTAGCAGAGATCATAGCAGCCGCAGGATATCAGTTTTTCGACTTCACAGGGGATGTCAACGCACATACCGCCTTCGTGTTATTAAATGGTCCCTTGGCTGTGACACTCAAAGCACTTATACAGGATAGCCCTTCCAGCGGGCTGGCTGTAGTCATTGTCAATGTGTTGCGCCCCTGGGATGGGAATGCGCTGAGGCATATCATACCATCTTCTGTCCGCAGCGTCCACGTCTTTGATGATGTTCCTAATGCTTCGACGCATGGGAACCTCTATGGCGACGTTCTAAGTGTATTGTGCACATGTCCGCTTGCTGTATATACCTGTAAAATCACCCCCTCCTATACCCACCAGCTTTTGAACAAGACCGGTACTCTCGTTCAATTCATTAATAACATCCTTCCATCTTCCCCTATCGATTTAATAAATATGCAAGCTCGAGCTGCGAAGCGCTTGTTATTTATCAATAGTCCACGAGAATCACTTACCCCACTTTCTGATGTTGTTGAAAGGCTCTTCACTACAGAGTCCATCCAACCGCGCCTTCTCGTAGATCACGATATTTTCTCCAAAAAAGGAGGTATCACTGTCAATCGTCTTATACTATCTGAACACAGTAATCAGCAATTCATCCCTCTTTCTCTTGAAATGCCGCTAGAACATTCTGCAGAGGGCTCTGCAGACTTCCTGGCTATTCTTGACCAAAATCTACTAAAGTCTCACCATATCTTCGACCTCGCAAAAGAAAATTCGTTTGTATTGGTCGTAACTTCATGGACGCCCGAGGAGATTGTTGTTAATATCCCTTCTGATGTCATTACCTCTATCTTGGGCCGAAAAATAGCTGTGTTCATGATCAATACCAAGGATGTTATGACCAAGCTATCGGATGTATCTGGACTGTCTCACGACGCAGTCCAGAACGCTATCACATACCTTACCTGCCTTCGGTTTTATTTCTGTTCTACCGCCAGCGAGCCTGCAATTTGCAAGCTTGCCGAAAGTGCTTTCCATCCAGTGATTGAAGGTATTCCGGTTTGCAAGATCGACTTTTGCACACAAGCAGCTCTTGACAAGCTTGCCGTCGTGCCTCCAACTGAGAGCACTCCACTAGTTCTCAGAACTATTGAGTCCAATGCTATAGTTTTCGAGCCACCTGATGGGGAGACCCTCGTCAACGGCTCAAGACTTGGATCATGGCATGATGCCGCAAAACACCTTCTCTTCCCTCCGGTGTATGCGCCTGATGAAACACACACGGACAATGAGGAACATGCTCAAAACCCGTCACTTCGCCCTGATTGTCCAGAGCGTACTTTCCTCGTAACCTGTACAGCCAATCGTCGCCTCACCCCATTGGAATATAACCGCAATGTATTCCATCTCGAGTTCGATACTTCAAATACTAACCTGAAGTACGCAATCGGCGAGGCTCTTGGTGTTCATGGCTGGAATGATGAGCAAGATGTCCTCGATTTTTGTCATTGGTATGGAGTGAACCCCAACCATCTCATCACTATCCCTATTACTGGGAGCAACAAGTATCACACTCGAACTATTTTCCAGGCCTTGCAACAACAAACAGATCTGTTTGGTAAACCAACCAAATCATTCTACACTGACCTCGCATCTTTTGCCAAAGACCCCGTCGACAATCATGCATTACTGTTCATCGGTTCTCCGGAGGGCGCTTCTACCTTTAAGAAATACTCGGAAAAAAATACAGTCACCTTTGCTGACGTGTTGAGGATGTACCCAAGTGCAAAACCTGGCATCGAGAAGCTTTGCGAGTTAGTGGGTGATATCAAGCCGAGACACTATAGTATTGCCAGCTCACAGGCCGTTGTCGGAGACCGGGTGGACCTTCTCGTCGTAACCGTTGATTGGGTAACATCCAATGGTATGTTCTGCGCTATTTCATATCCAACCTATCTATTGATAACGGGAATCAGGTAGCACCCGTTATGGGCAGTGCACTCGTTACCTCGCAGGACTAAAGATCGGTCAAAAGGTGACAGTATCAATCAAGCCAAGTGTGATGAAGGTACGCATCGTGAGAAAGACCTTTTTTCAACAGTCCAATTAATGAAAGAAGTAGTTGCCAGCCAGTCTTAAGCAGCCGCTTATAATGGCTGGCCTTGGTACCGGTGCCGCTCCCTTCCGTGCTTTCCTTCAGTATCTCTCATGGCGCAGAGACCAAGGAGAGGAGATTGGTCCTGTATATTACTACTTTGGTTCGCGGCACCAATCACAGGAATACCTTTACGGCGAGGAGGTTGAGGCGTGGATCTTGGATAACGTCATCACCCGTGCTGGATTAGCATTTTCGCGTGATGGGCCGAAAAAAGTGTACATTCAACATAAAATGCTAGAGGACTCAGAGACGCTAGCGAAAATGTTGCATGATGATCAAGGTGTTTTCTATCTTTGTGGACCAACATGGCCAGTGCCGGATGTCTATGAGGCATTGGTAGCTGCCCTTGGCAAGTCCAAAAATTATGATATGGTGACTGCGGGTCAATACCTAGAAAGCTTAAAAGAGGAGGAGCGCTACGTTCTAGAGGTTAGTGACAGTAAAACGCATACTTATCATTTCAGCTCAATCCTTCCCGTTCTAGGTCTATTGATAAATATACATTCATGGATTCATTCTGGAATATTTGCTCTGATATTTATCATTCTACAACTGAGCCTGTCTGTAAATTTCATAATTATGAACAATGCAATATCAAAACAAGTCGTGTGCCATCAATGACAAATGACGTAAAATCGTAAAATACCAATCATATACAAAGTTGGAAGATGAAAGCCGGGCAAAGAGATTTGAACCTTCAATATGTTAATTTCTTGTATCTCTGTCCTAGCAAGTACCAATATACTGTCATTCCTATGAGTATCACACCAACAATGGTAATTCCCAGCGCCATTGCGACACGAGCTCCTGGACTGAGTCTTGGTGAAGGACACCCTTCATTGAAAACAGCGTCACAAGGTTGGCCCTTGGGCTTGACCTTTGCATAAGCGCCGTCTTCGAGACCAGTGTAGAACGGATCCACCGTGGTTTGCATGACACTGTAGGCCGCTAATGCCAGAAGTGGCACATTGTAGTCCAATGCTACCTTGACAAACAAGCTCAGGACACAAGTTGCGACCAAACGAGTCTGAATAGCATACCTCTGTTTGGGGCCAGTCGCTACGGATGTCAAAGAAATTGTCGTTCACGTCAGGACCGCCCACGACGGCTCCATAAAGGATATACGTAGTGTTTACTGGATCAGTATCGATAGCACTAACATCTGTCCCTCCACTGGCCATGGCAGAATGGGGATTGGAGGGGGAATTCGGGTTAATACCAACGACATACGGGACTGATATAGAACAATGGTAAGTAAATCATGGGTTTGATGGCCAGACTTGTATAAACCTACCCGACATCGAGTTGTTTCCGAGTGCATAATTAAGTTGGGATTGAGCGAATTGCTATTTTTTATTTTCTAGGTCAAATGTCTAGGTTGAAGAGGGGTGGAGTCACTGACCAGGTACGCGGCTTGCTTATCGGCGCCAGAGGCATAGGGGGCATATCGCGTGAAGAGCATGGCCGCATTGAGGGCTGGATTTAGGCTCGCTTCATCAGAGTCACCGTTGTAGTACAACAGTCCGTCTGCTCAGACTTTAGATAACATACACTCAGGCAGGATATGGAGGGCCAAACCTCTAGTGAACCTCCCCGGACCCCGATCCTCGATAATTTCATCTAAGTAATTCTCGGCTTTGTTTTGCCAGTCGGAAAGGTTTCCAAAGATGGAGCCAGAACTCCTTAAAACCTGGGTAAACAAAATTGGAATCCCTGACCCTTTTGAGTCCCAATTGAAGACACGGCTTTCGCTATCCACTTGGTATTTCGTCCAATGTGCTACTGCCTGGTCGTGTAAGTCTTGAGAGTCTGTCGCCCAAGCCAAGAAAAGAGCTGCGATGGATAATTCATCCCCGTAACCTGATGAACCATAACTCTGAGAGATAACGGGGACTGATTTCTGGTAGGCTTCGCGGCCCCCGTTTGGGTTGAGGGCGAGGGAATATAAAGACTTGGCATGGGTCAAGAGAACGTCTGCATAGGTGGCATTGGTGAGAGCCGCAGGGCCCGAAAGCGTGCCATTGAAGCCTTTGTCACGATACAGAATAGAGCATGCAGCAAAGGCAGCCGCTGCACCAGCAGCAACGTCCGTCCCCGGGTTCGTGCTGTTGATTTGGTACGAGGTCCGAGGTTCTGGTATACCACGATCGCCTCCCCAATAATCGTCATCATGAGCAGCTAGTGAGGTTAGCTAGCGCAAGAAACGGAAGGGCTCATATGCTCACGGGCATCGATCAAAACGAATAGGGTGTTGTCATTCGGGTGCGCCTAGATACATGATCCTTAACAACGTCTAGCGGAACGAAAATAACACATACTTTGATGAGCCAATCAAGGCCCCAGCGCAACATATCATCTAGGTAAGCAGTCTGATTTGCAAGATCATACCCTGAGATAGTATTCAAGATTTAGTCTAGGCGCAAGACTATCCACTGACCTTTGCCAAAGTCTGTAGCCCCCCAGCAAGTGGACATAAGTGTAAAGCTCTGGAGAAGGTCTTTTAAATGAGGCGATCAGTGGGGTGTTTGGAGGTTGTGCGTACAAGAGGAAATGTCGCCTTTATATAGTCTATTTTCGAGACGTCAGTAAGGAAAAATGAGTAGAAAATCGATTCTGCTTCACCTCCTGCATCATAGTATCCACCTAAAGGCCTCACCTCTAGCGTTGATACACATTGATACCTAGAAAGAGGACTTACCAGTTAGATCGAGACCAACGTCCTTACCGTCGTCCAGCGCACTTGAGTTGCGCCACGAGACACGGGTTGAGCTAGGAATATTTCCGCTGCGTTGCGCCTCATAGAAATAGAGCAAGTCGCCCAATAAGTTCATCCATTGCCGGTTGGGATAACCACCAAGTGATGGAACGGCGCCGAGGGATGCATTGGGGGGTAGATACGGAGGACTGGGGAGGAGCAACTGGGCGAGAGATAGAAGGGAAGTGCTGATCAGCAAAGCAGCAGCCACAGGAATGCGCATCTCAGGGTCGTGCACAATTCGTAATGCGGCTGGCTTTAAATGACTTCTAGTTCAACTGTAACTAAATTTATGTCAATGCACGTGACACTGGTTATTTTCGTGTTCATTGGCCTGATCCACTCAAGTATGTCGAGACCCATTGCAACTTGTGTTCTCGGCGTCGGTCTCTCCGGCCTCGCCTTCCATATCCCTTTTATCCTCGCCCTAAAGGAGCTCTTTACTCTTCACTCTGTCTTGGAAAGAAATCCTACTCAGGAGGGTGGAAGTGTCAAGCAGCGCTTCGGAATGTCTGTCAGGATCCATCGATCGCTCGAGGCAGTGATTGCAGATCCTGAAATAGAGCTAGTCATCATTGGAACTCCAAATGACACTCATTATGACTTTGCGAAAGCTAGTCTTCTGGCGGGGAAGCACGGTGTGCCACGACTGCGCATGTTAATATCGTGCTGGCGCTCATTCTCTTTTAGTTCTTGTTGACAAACCTGTCACTCCAACGGCTGAACAAGCCCAGGAGCTCTACATGATCGCCCAATCCAAAGGCCTTATCCTTTACGCTTATCAGAATAGACGATGGGACTCTGACTTCCTCGCTCTTAAAAATTTGCTGTCACTTCCAGAGACAGATGCGCGGTCGCTTGGAAAAATTCTAGAGTTTGAATCGCAGTATGTCGTTTATCCTGGAGCTCTTTCAGCCTGACAACCCGTTCTGCAGCATTGATCGCTACCGTGTCGATCTCAAGGGATCATGGAAAGATGAAGTGAGACCTGCAGCAGGCCTCACTTATGATATAGGAGCACATCTCATCGATCAGTCTCTTGCACTTTTTGGAAGCCCCGACAAAATTACGGCATTCATTGAAAACATCAGGGGCTTGGGAAACCCGGAGGTTGATGACTGGGTATATAATTTTGCTTTTTGCCAAGTACTAATCCTGAACACCTCCTGACCATTAGTTCACGATCCACCTACATTATCAGCGAACCCCAGATAGACCCTATCCTATGACCGTCATTTTAAGGGCACACGCTCTTTCTGCGAACACAACACAGTTGCGATTCATTGTTCGGGGAACCCGAGGCTCATATATCAAATATGGTGTTGATCCCCAAGAAGATCAGCTGAAAGTCATCACGACACCAGAGAGCATTCTCGAAGATGGATATGGGAAGGAGCCCGAGTCGTCATGGGGTGTACTGGAGACTGTCCGGGAAGACAATACGATATTTGACAGGATGACGTAAAGTAATTTGATTCACCCGAGATCAGATAACTAATTAATATACAGATGGCCTTCGGAGGCTGGTTGTTATGTCTCATTGTTTCAAAATTTGGCGGCTGCTATCCGAGAAGGAACGGAACTTCTTGTTCCTTGGCGGGATGTTCAAGATGTAGTGAGGTTAATTGAGCTCGCCCATAAAAGTGCAAAATTAGGCAGAACTCTCGATGTCCCGACAGGTATTTCAGAGTAGATCATCAATTAGTCATGATATTATTTCATGCACGTGACAGTCTTGTGAGATTCCACGTTGTACCATCATTCTTTCATTCCATGTCTATTGTTCAGCTTCGTATTGAGCTTCCCACATACGCTCATTCTTTCTCTATCCATGTTCCAGATACCTGCACTATACTCGAAGTTAAAAAGGAAATTTCTCGGATCTGCCCAGGTCAACCCTGTGTGGATGGTCAGAAGCTCATCTGGAGGGGGCGCTTCTTAGCCGACAACGAACAAGTAGACACGATATGGAAGGTCAGTGTATCATGAGTTGAGATTTTTTTGCAATGTATCTACTAGACTTATTTCGCTAGGCTCCAAGCGAACCGCGCATTGTCCATCTTTCAGTACATCCTTCCTCTTGGATTTCTGGACCACCAACAGTACAGTCAAGTAGCATTCCACCAACAATTCTAAAACATACTTCCACGACCTCAGTCCCTGCTTTTCAGTCACGCCCCAAATCTCCTCTTGCTTCTTCTACTGCTACTGAGCGCTTGCCCTTTGTTTTTGCTAAGCACGTCGAAGCAATCACAGTGCTTATGGAGGGACGCTTGAATCCTGCAGGAGCCAATGCGATATATGGCCTACGAGAAGATGCTATAAACTTGCTTGAGTACAATGGTTGGGGTTGGCCCGCAGCCCTGGATGAGCCTTATCCGGAGGTAACACTTGGTGGTTTAAAATATGAACGAATCACAGCTGAGTAAGTTTTTTATCATAGCTTAAATAAGGCAAGCTCAATTTTGGCAGAGAAGTTCCTTTTCTGTCCTTGATCAACGAAGGCGCCGAGCCGACTCCAGCTCAAGCACAAGCCTTACGAGTACTTAGCTACACTTTTTCGATACTGATGAAAGAGCTCCGGCAAGGGCCCCAGTCTCGCGTTAATGTTCTTCCCGCCCAAGCTATCCCCAACCATCGGGTCATACCAGAAATCCCCCACATTAATGACTTGTTGCAACAAATGGGTTTACCTCCTCTTCGAAACGTCCATAATGCTGAAGCCGTTCCTAACCAAGAACAAGGAAGGGCCCCGAATCTGTTGCCTGATGTTGCTATACGTCCTCTCCTGGCACCCCTCTTCATGCTCATTGTACGAGCATCCTTGCTACTCTATCTCGTTGCTCCGACGCGCAAACCGATATTTGCAGTATTGATTATTGCTTGGATGCTTTATGAAATATGGCAGCCTATTCGCAATCATCTCCTTCGACATCTGCAAGAGAATGAACAAGATGCTGGTCAGCCTGAGGCACGTGCTCCTGCACAAGCCGATGCACCAAGTCCAGATGATCTCTCTGTCGAGCTAGGATCTCATACGAGAGGACTCGCAGAAAATCTAGGGAATATGTACCTTGACACAGACCAAGAAGTATTAGCACACGCCACGCTAGAGAACGAAGATCCCCTTATAGGTCGGAGGATAGGTACGAGGATAGGTCAAACAATAGGGACGTTTATCGTTCTAGCATTCCTGACTCTGCACCCTGCCGTCTGGAATCATAGGAGAGTGGCACTGCGATTACGAGAAGAGGCCGTTAGGACGGAGGTGCGCAATGGGACTACGTTATATCAGACAGATGTGGAAGATGAAGACAGTTTTATAGAGAGGGAAGAGCAACTAATTCAGGCATTCCAGGAGCGACATTTCCAGCGTCCAAGGTGGATACAACGCTACATAGAGCGTGTAGTCAATAACGATTGGGACGAATAGTCACGTGGGCACTAATTGTATAATTGGATTTCCTTTTGGCTACAATGTATTGTGCTTTACATCCATCCTTCTTGAATGTCTACATTTGAATCCCTTGTTGCGGATCTTACTAGAGACGCACATCGCGCACAGCCAAAAGATGTACTCCAGTTCTGTGCCAACTGGTTCCAGTCTCGTCTGGAGGAACAGAGGGCTAGAACCCGCGATATCCTTTCTCAACGAACTAACCACCCAAGTATACCACAGGAACTTTACAGGGACGGTCTCACCGCTGGTCGAAGGAGTGTTTCATCCTCTATCTGGCCGCCTTCTGTTGCCATTCATCGCTCGCCGATGAGAGCTAGCATTGCCCAGGGCCCCTTTGGGACCCTGGACGTCCCAGGCAACGCACTTCTACACTCAGATCCTCCCAACCCAACATTCAGATTGGGTACACCACCAGAGCAACCTCCTACTTCACCGTTGACCTCTGCTCTCTCCCCCTCTAACCGCTCTGATGCCGTAGCCCCAACAGATATCGATCAAGGCGACCTCTTACATCCTCCTGATTCCGCCATTTTCCAGCGCCGCACATCAGTTTCTGCTGAGTCTATTGATGTGGATGCCTACCCAGATACACCCCCTCCCGTATATCCAAAATCTCCAGAACAGATTGAGCAAATTAAAAGTATTACTCGCAAGCTCTTTATCTTCCGTGATCTTGCGGAAGAACAAGAGAAAGCGGTTCTTGGGGCGATGCAAGAGCGATTCGTCAGGAAAGGAGAAATTATCATACGTCAGGGGGATTTCGGAGACGCATTCTATGTCGTCCAGTCGGGATTACTCACTGTCTACATACAAGGACATCCCGAGAGCAAGTCTCCTCGAACCATCGTTCATCCTGAGCTAGGAACAAAAGTTGCTGAGTGTGCACCTGGTAGCTATGTTGGTGAACTCGCCTTACTATATGGACATCCTCGTGCTGCGAGTGTCCTCGCCATGACAGATTCCCAATTGTGGTCGCTCGACCGCATGACCTTCCGTACGATCGTGCTTAAGTTGGCACACAGGCGGCGAACGATGTATGAGAGATTTCTGGGCAGCGTGACACTTTTATCGTCGCTTGATGCACAACAGAAGAGCAAGATTGCAGATGCACTGAACAGAGAGATCTATGAAGAGGGCAAGATTATCGTGTTGGAAGGCGATCCAGGCCAAGACAAATTTTTCTTGATTGAAGATGGGGAAGCTATCGTTACCCAACAGGGCCAAGAGATTGGCCGACTGAAGAAGGGAGACTACTTTGGAGGTAAGTTTACATCTTATTCTGCTCAAGCTTTTCTGAACCATGATTTCACAGAGCTCTCTCTGCTCCACGAAAAGCCTCGTGCAGCTTCAGTCATAGCAAAAAATAAGCTTGTGGTAGCTGCATTAGATGCGGCAGCGTTCCGTCGACTTCTTGGACCGTTGAAAGACATTATGGAGAAAAGAGCAGGTGAATATAATTCTGCTCACCAGCACTAAAATGGAGTTCCTGTTGCATCTAATTGTAGAATATAATCATGTACATGTAGTTGAGTGTTCGATCATTGATCACTCAACAACGGATTTTCCCGTGCGAATACCCGGTATATCTGAACTCTTATCTATATTCGTGTCGTATTTTCAAAATTTCCATATGGGGTGAGAATGAAGGCTGAGCATAATGCCCCAACCAATACTTATGGACTCGCTCTCACCCTCTCACACTTTTCATTTTATCTGGATCGTTTCTTTCGCTCCCTCTTTTCCTTCTGGCTTTTGACTCGGCTCGCCGAACGATTTATCATGTACAAACTGTCTCCACACTTGGCCCTCACCAATACTTAGTTACGAATCAGCACAAGGATCGGGTTTTCACGACTACCTGGGCTCAGCCACCATCTTTACAGAGTTGGGTTCTTCAAAGGTCCACATCTGAGCCATGGCATCTGTCCCATCTGGTCTACGGGCGGTGCTGAGTCGCTTATCAAGCTGCTACTTGGTCCTATATTGACATGCCACCCCCATATACTCCATGGGGGACCAATAGGAAAGGTTCATCTAGTCGACAAAAATATTGGAGGGTTCGGGCAGAAAATACAACAGATCTTGTTTGTTCCAGAATCAGAGCTATCTCAGGCAGATAAAACACGAGCTGCACTTGTAAGTAATATCGGTTTGCTCCATGCTATAAATGATGTGATATTTTTTCCCTGCAGAGATATGGCTCTCATGGAATCGAATCAACGTCAACCCCATCATACTCATTGAGTTTTGTACCTGTTCTTGGAACAAATACCATCGAAGTTTACTCCCGAAATACTACTTCTAGGCAACTTACCCATATCTCTTCATCTCCTTCACCTCGTAGGCCTACTGCTCATGATGGTGTTGTGGAAGATGGAGTCGCAAGCTTGGACTTGGAATAGAGGAGTTTATGAAGTACATAGAACTAACTACCAAGCTTATATATTATTGAAAATGTTCTTGTTCCTTTGGCCAGATCATGAATTTGTTACAGTGTGCTTGATCGCAGTCCGTGGTAGGTACATAGTACACTACTTAAATAGAGAGAGAAGAAGAAAAAGAGGAAAGGGGGGAAACAGTGAGAAGTAGGGTTGTTTTGCAAAAATTTGACTATGCTATCCATCCGAAATTCTTGGGGTGATATACTGAAATACCTTAGAGGGGAGAGTCGGTTGCAGCTTGTAAGGATTGTTCTCGGGTCTCTATGGTGGGCTGACCGCATGGGCAGTGGGTTGACAACAAGACAAGGGCCTTTTGAGTAGCTTTATACATATTCTTATTTAAGAATATCAGTGGTCTCCGCTCTATCGCAACATTGATGTGAGATATCATCCATGACCATCATTTCACCCAGCCACCCGCAAATCGCTCAATAGCTCAAAGCTTCGGAGCAAAATCATGTGCATGCACAACCCCGCGAGTGAATTCGACAGAAATCTTGTCCTTTGGATTGTCTCGAAGCTAACGAACACCCTCTTCTCATCAATCTGCTCTTCGTATATTAATGAAAAGCATCCCTCATTGGTGTATATGTTGTAGAATGGGAACTGCACCTGCGAGAGCGATGATTCAGAAAACTCATCCGTCAAGTAAGAATACTTGATATCGGAAAGCAACCGGCGCAGAGCATAAACTCCAGTTGCTCGCGCCTTGGAGTCGCTGGGATGGAAGCACAATGGAACAACAGAAAGAATTTGTAATTTGAACGTCTGGGATCCCAGCGTAAACAGCGAGGGCAATAGAAATTTACGGTCCTGTTGAGAACGTAATGCAAATGAAAAGATATGTAGAGCAATACATAAGACTTTTATAAGTTTAGATAGCTCCAATGCCGCGATGACACACTCCACGAACATTCACCAAGTTGGTGCACTCCGCAGGGTGAGAAAGAGTACTATTCTATCTTTTTTTTGGGTAGCCTATTCTATCTCATACCCTCCTTTCAACGGCTGTTATTATATTCTCCCATTTGAATTTTTTTCCCGCGGGTCATGGCTGGACTAATTCCGGTGCAGCTGCCAGGTGCGTTGTTGTATAGACGACAATCAGATCAATAGTCCGTAGACTTGCTTAGCGATCTTCTGTGAGCTTCCTAAATGATGTTGCAGATACCTATACGTGACGAATTACCCTTTAGTTCTTTCGCTCACCATAGCCAGAACGCGAAGTGAGCATTGAATGTGAATTGAGCTCAAGTCATAGGCATTGATGTATCATTAGATCTTCTTCTACCGGGTCAACTGGACTGCCAACTTCTGACAACGTCATTTTGTCAGTTCCATGAGATCATGGTCATTCAGATCCTTGTTGCTACCTCGAGAGTCAACACACCATACTCTCATAATCCCGGTACTCATGCCACCGAGGTGATACCAATGGGCTTCACGATACTGCTCACATACGATCCAAATCGTGTCCCACACAGGTATATGGTAGCAATGAGTTCCTGCTTCCTCCTCCCAGCTCCCATAAAGCCTACCCAACCTGACAGAATCGCTTTGAGAGCATACGTGATCTTCAAGTATGATTCGGTTTACAATCTATCTCTGAGTTATGACTGATGTTGCCCACAGATTCACAATGCTGGATTCAAGCCTATTTATATCCCTCCTCAATTCCCCTTTTCTGCGTCCTCTTTTGTAGGCCGATTCATCTGCACTGGCTTTGATACCAAGCTCCACAGAGGAGCCCTGTGTGATTTATACTAACTAAAACAACTTCTGATTGTTCTATAGTTCCTGTTTTATCCTGCTTCCTGTTTTATCCTTATATCCTGTGTCTGTCCCTTGGAATCGGCACGATTCGCTTGTTTTTGTTGTCGCTCACGTTGCTCCAAATAGTACACTAGGTAAGTGGCCCCAAGGGTGGCAACAGAAATACACAGCATTGCAACCATCCCTTTGTGGAATTGCGGCGCATCAGTTGCAGGATAAAATATAATTGACCACCACGCATTTACAACGTTGTTCCACATACTAGAACATGTATCATGAGCACCTGAAATAATATATGACTATGACTGACTTCATGGATGCCAAAACAATACCCCTCTCCTGATCATCATCAGCACATATTTCGTTCGCCCAACTGTGTGGAGATATAAAAGGATTTACAAACAAAAAGATGGAAACGAACGCAAATGTCGTAGCCTGTCCCACATATGAAGCACCTGCAATGTCTAAATAGGTTTGAATGAGTACATAGTCATCGGAACTGACATCATTCATGCCACTCACAAAATGCGAAAAACCTGAGTCCAATAGGACTACTCTGTACCAGAAGACAGATCGCAGCAATGATACCTGAGACCGATATGTAGACTAGTACAGGCCAACGGACGCGCGTGAAATCGGTCCAGGTAGCGCATATCAATGTGGATACGATTGCGACGGCAGTGACACCAGAGGGATAAAAGTCTATGGACTTGTCAGTATTCAGAGATCTGAAATAGGAGATTGATGACCTATTTGTTCAACAGTATATCCTCCTATGGACTTGAGCCATTGTCCCATGATGTTGTTTGATCCGAGGCTTTCTGTTTCGCCGGAAATTGCAAACTCAAGAGAAGATTATTTGCTTATGGTAGGCGGATCAAACCATAACTCACAAGTAGACTACAGGCATACCACCTCCATCGGCCCAAAATCCGACGGGCCAGGTTCCAGGTCAGAGGAGACCGATCAACCTGTACTTCTCCCCGAAGTCTAGTACGGGCCAATATTTTTTCCTGTTTAGTCATAGTCATATCAAGGCGCGTGCACGGAAAAAAACATGGATGATGACATTTACCTCTTTCGTCAAGTAGAATGCTTTCGTTGTCCGAGGAATGTCAGGGAAAATGAAATAACCATAAATAGCTATTGGCAAGGTGATAACTCCGTCTATTACGAAACTAAAACAGATGGAGTGAGATGTCGACTTCAGATACCTTATTTGCGCACATACAGCCAACGCCAGCCTGTAAGTCCAGATCTCCCATTGAGATGTCTGAAGACATGTGTGAGGTACGTTGAAGCCTCTGTACTGAGGACCAAGACTGACTTGTATATTGCTGCTTGTAAGATGCCAGAAAACCTGTCAAATCCAATTAAATTTTCAGTGACTAGCATTGCTGATAACGGGCCTTACAATGTTCCTACAAATCCTGAACTTGTAAAAATGCCCGAGCGTTTCCCGAGCTCTGCAGACTTATACCATCTGTGCAAACACTCGTCAGACTATGAGTGACCAAGGTAAAAGTGACTTACGATCCGAGAACATAATGTGTTCCAACAAATGTAGAAGATTCCGCCATCCCTTGAAAAAACCGGATAACATATACCTGAGACTCATGGAAATTAGTGATCGACAAGTTCTCTGAGTCAGGCCTACCTGTTCAATGTGGTGGACTGCGCTCGTGCTTCCGGGATCAATAATTGAGAGCAGAGCACCTGAGCCACGGCGTACCAGAAAGTAAGAACACCCCATATGATCTGCATTAGTGGTAGCCATATTCTGGGGGACACAATTTGTAGCATAACGTTATCTTCGGAGCTGGAAATCAGTGGATAGCCGAAGCAGGCGACAACTGGAGCATACTGGGAATCATTCCGACAATATAACCACATGTAAATATTGTAGTTATTTTCTATAGGAAACTGTTCTGTTACGACGACATTCTGCATGAGGTTCAATGAAGAACGTACGTTCAATTCTGTTCCAAACATATTCAACTCTTCCTTCATCCCAGACACATAGGCATTATTGATATTTGATCTATCCAAGTCTTGAGAATCCAAATTCAGTACTCTGCCCCTATGAATCAAATCAAACATCTGCGACCAACAGTTTGTGAAATACTGCATTTCCTTGAACTAGTGAATCCCCAATCGACCGATGATGCTTACCATCGAGCAACAGTATGACAGAATGAACCAGTCAATTTTCAGTAAAAGCCTAGCTTCTTGTTCTGTTTTGGGAGTCTGACCCCATAAAAACTGCTTGATATGACACATTCTCAGCATGGTGATGGTGGTCGAGGCTTCAAAGATCACAAGACAAACATCCAAATATGGGATTGAGTGCCGTCGCGGAAATCCTAATGTGGATAAAATACCAAATTTATTATGACTGGCTATGAAAGACATGTTTAAGCTTTGCATGGCTAGTCCAGATAATGCCTCAACTGAGATAGTTGATTCTTCTTGCAAGCCCACAGTGTCAGCGGCGATACGGCCTTTCCTCGGCAATCTAGTTAGGTGAATGGATCCAGTGTTCCTTGTCAATGTTGAAATCCTCATTCTGGCAGTAGGCGGTGAATATCTGAACTAGAACCATAGAAACAAGCACTCTGTCTATCCACACACTACATTCATATCTAAATCAGAAGAAGCCATCCCAGTAGTCGTTATCAGTAGTATATCCCGCCCACTATGTCTTAACGCTTGTCTCATGCAGGCTGTTCACGTGATTGATTGATCTTGAGATGAATCTGCGACACGGAGTCTTCGGCTCGCACACATATACCTCCGAAAGTACTTGGAGCTAAGCTATTTTCATCCAGCAAGGACAAACTTCTGTGTCACGCCTGTGCTAGGTGGACAATGAAGGAGAGCAGGACTATACGAGTTGACCCGAGAAACTGAAGAGCCTGAGAAGAATCAAGGAACGCGCTTTGGTGGGAGGGAATGTGAAAACTTCTTGCTTCGCTTTGTCAGGTCGTCTGAGTCAACCTTCCATTGCATTTCCGATGACATGTATATTTTTTTCCAATCTCCAGTATAATAATCCCTACCTTCCCGTTTCGCATTATTCTGCTCCCTCCTTACCCAGCCCCTTCGATGGCTCCGCGCATCCTCATCCCCTGCTTCCTCCTCCTTATTGTTTTCTCTTTTCACCAAACCCCGGCTTTCTCGCGAGAGATACAAGTCAAGGATTCTGGTCATCTCATCCGGGATGGGGGGCACCACCATGACTCCCACGCTCAACCCATCCTCGAACTGAATGAAACCGAGGTTCTCCTGTGGCATGCACCCACTCCACCATCATACTATACAATCGACTGGGAAGAACCACGAAACGGTGACAAAAGATACCCTGGATTGATAGTATCTCATGCTGTATTCATGAGTCTTGCCTTCTTCATTGCCCTTCCTGTGGGTGAGTTTGTATCTGTTAAATTTACTCTAGCATTGACTGAGTCGCTACACCAGGTATCATCCTCCGTTCCGTCAAGCACGCAGGTCAAGGTTTGGCCATTATATCATTCTATGGTCTTTCTATTCTTGGGTGTGCTTCCAGTGGATTCTACACGAAGCTTACGCCAAACATGTACGTTTTCTGAACTTGCTGGGCATCAATCAGTACATTGACATAATTCATATTCTAGGTATCAAGGTTTGTTCTCTTATTGACCCTTGGCAGCTGCCTGACATTCTTACTGAGTAGGATCAACGCACGGCCGACACGGGTATTTGGTTCTAATCTTGGCTATGTTGTTGTCGGCAATTGACATTCTTGCTGCTATCCGTCGATTCATCTTGTTCATCCAAAGTAATGAACCAAGATCTTTTAAGCTATTTTGGAATCGAGTCATGTTAAATCAAGATATCAATCACATGGGAGCTGGTTCCGAGTATACAGGTTTGATTACGGAAGAGTCAGAAGACCTTGAATTGCCACAAATATCTCGGCAGTCTTCTGATGATGGCGTTTTCCGCAAAACAGCGCAATGGGCGAACGATGTCCGTAATCATCATCGAAATTTCTCACTTGCTTCAGATGGTACACTCTTTGGTTCCCGATCTCCGATACAATCAGATACCACTCTCGCTGCCCAGCAGAAACACCACAGTTCACAGAAGGATTTCGTTCATCGAGTGGGAAATGCTGTGTTTGCCGTTTTAGAGCGTTTCCTCGTATTTGCTGGCCTTGCACAACTGCTAACGGGGATCGTCATCTACTCTGGTCCGTGTCCGAGTTAGAACTCCCTCCTTGTATTTATGCTCTTGTGCAGGTGGCTGTCGTGAAAATTATATCAATGGTTGCTTGGCTCATTTAATCAGTTCGTCCATTCATTTCGCATTAACCCTTTTCGACCTAAATTTTGCTTAAGAGGGTGGGATATTTTGGTGTTATGGACTATTGTCATTTGCCCGTTTCTTGGGCTCCTTTGCCGAGCTTGGTTGGGCTTGGAACCGGGCGCCTGTATGTGATCCTGTGTCCGCTGAATTTGTGGAATCATTCGTCATTTTCTTATACGGGATCATGAATACGTGGATGGAACGTTTTGGCGCACATCCAGGTGACCCTTATACAACAAAACAAATTCAACATATAAGCATCGCAGTAGGTGACGTTTGATAATTGAAAGAATAGATTCTTGATTCATATGTCAGGTGATGTTCTGGTTTGCTGGCCTGGTCGGCATGGGTATTGAATCCAAGCGAGTGAGAAGATGGCTAGCGGCATCTATCTTCAACTCTGTCGCAACTACATCAAATATGCCTCAGGATACTATTACCGAACCTCCTAGCTATGGCGGTAGTTTCAATCCATTCCCAGCCCTCGTAATTGGAACGACGGGTGCGGCTATGGCAGCACATTTCCAGACCTACTTATTCCAAGTGCGTCCGCTCTGAACAAGTGAAATATATTTTTTCAGCTCTCAATATTCCATCTGCACAGGTGCAGATTCATGCTCTATGGGGAAATCTCTTGGTTGGATTTTCTGTCTTGCGTTGCCTCACTTATTTCTTCCTTTGGTTGAATCCTTCTCGTTCGATTCTTCCATCCCGACCTCCTTCAGAAGCTCTCGGTAGCTTTTTCTTAGCATGTGGGGGTTTGACCTTCATGTTCTCTACTGAGGAAGTTACTCTTGCTGCAATGCGTCGTGGTCGAGATGGTATGCATCTTCTATGTTGTAAGGAATTCGATTTCACCAGATTTCCAGATGTGATGATGTTTCTGAATGTTGCTGTTGCTATCACCTGTTTGGGTTTCTGTTGGACCTTCCTTGTTGTTGGCTTCAAGGGATGGCTCAAGTCCAGACAATACGGAACAGTGACATACAGAGTCGCAGCATAAAATCTCATCTAATTTTTTTTCGCATCTTCGGATATCATTACACGAATATTTATCTTCAATCTGCATGGTTTGAGACGACTTTTGTAATGAAAAAATGTTATCCTTTCAATGTTGTAGTTGACGTAAAGGAATGATCAATTAGAGTATTAACCATAAATAATCGGCGAGGCTTCCTACAAAAACCCAAAAACCACTCCAGCCACAGCCAACAAAACCCTTCCAGCAGCTCAGGCGATCATCTAAATCCGTTCTGCGAAGAACTCGTGCTAATTGTATGGCAGCAATGCCCACCCCACAGTAAAAGGGCAAAGTCTGAGAGTTTAGATAACCAGCAAAGGAAATTAGAGATGTACTTGAGATGGCAAGACCACTCAGAATCATGTGTGAGTTCTTGCCAAAAAGCAGAGCTGTTGATCTGATTCCAACTTTGACATCATCCTTCTTATCCTGTAATCATTCGTCAGCCAATGGGTTGACTACTTAAGGCAGGCTTTGAAATAAGTCTGCATGTAGTACTAACCTGATGAGCGTATATACTATCGTATACGAGAGTCCAACATATACCTCCTGCATATAACGGAAGAGCAACAGGCCACTGAACAGCACCAGTTACTGCTGACCAACCAAGTAGTACGCCGAAGTTGAACGCCAGACCTAGATGTAGTGTGCCATAATTGAGTCAGTTGTCATGAGGCCAAATGGTTTTACTAACCAAGGACGCTCTGAGGCCAGTCAGTAATTCGTTTCATCAAGGGATAGACTATGACCAACGACAATGACGATGCGCCTAGAAAGATGCTTGATAATACGAGTATTAATGCCATTTCAATGTTCTAGGCGATAGAACTTGGTGCAGGTATTTAAACTCACCTGTACCAATTCAACTGCAGGAGAACACCAAGCCCAGCAGTTAATTGCGCTCCAAGGAAGACAAGAGCTCGTGTATGATCTATGTCCCCTCGAGTAAGAGGTCGGTCCTTTGTCCTTTCTGGCTATCTTTGAGCGAGGGTAATTTCATCGATGAGGACATACATACCTACAGACTTATCCAAGTTTTTATCCCACATATCGTTGATTGTGCATCCTGCTCCCCGCATGATGAGGGCTCCTAGCCCAAACAAACTGATGTAGGTCAGTGGGGTAGTTACAGGTGCTTCAATAGCATAAGAAGCCATGAAGATCGACCAGGCTGCCAAGATAACACTTGAGCTCGTTAATCATAAAGAGGCCGATTACCTACTGCAGGGGTAAAAGAGGAAGAAGGTTCCAATAGGTTTATCAAGTCGTGTCAAGAAAAAATATGGCCTCCAATTTGCTGGCAAACGGTCAATCAAAGTGGTTGAAATCTTCGAGGTTGGGGCAGATGTTGATACCCATTGCGTCGCTCCGAGTTTTTTCAAGGGTCTGCAGTTGCGTAAAGATATATGGTAGCGATCTCTTGTCTTATAATAGACGCCCAAAGCTGTTCGAGGTTGCTTAATGGTACACCGGACGCATAGTCGTGGCGAAAGAAATATCATCAGAATTGAAAAAAAACGAGTACAAATATCATCATGCAAAAATTACCCACACGCGTACAAGAAGATTTTTTTTCAATTTTTAAGTTACTGCTATAAGATCTGTTCCAGGAGAAACAAGTACATAATGAGAAAAAGACAAGATAGTAGCACCCATTGAGGTTAGAGGGCTTATTCCCACTCCTTAGCGAGCTTGAAGGTCCAGCTCCAATCTGTCTCTTTCTATCAGTGAAGTTCGTATCGAAATCCTATGGACTCACCTGCATAGACCTCGTTGTCGTCGTCGACAATCCGGCTTTGTACGGTGTAAGTTACTTTACGAGCTATTATTCCCGAAGGAGATTCCTCAGCTTCAAAGGTCTTCACGTGTGGCTCGCCTTTAGGATGGGGGCCATACGAGCCTATCATTTTCTCCGACCTTTCGGCTAGGGTGACTGTGAGGTGACATCTTTGCACTATTGAAGATAGGCTTCACCTTTAACACCCAAGGATCTGACGACCTGGATGTATCTAAGACCCTGGAAAGTGGTGAGTGGCTATAACTGATACCTGCGGTGGATATACTCACGGAAATAATAGAGTAATTCACCTTGAACGTTATCCGGACGCTGACTGTCCATCAGAAGCAGTAACCATTATTACCATCAGAAATCCTACTTATATTCGACGCCTTCTTTGATAATAATCGGATTCTTCTTGGTGCTGGTCTCGATCTGATGTAGATCTGCAAGGTCGAATGCTATCCTCTTTCCCTGTGGTAGAGTTGAAGAGACAAGCTCAAGCGTCAATAGAGTCAACTAAGAGTCGTATCAGGGAGTAATGTAGCGTGTACGCAAAGGACTTCATCACCTTGGGGCCGCTCTCTGACGAGCTAGCTCCAGGAACAATGCCAAGAGAGGCCTTCCAACGAGCCAAGCTTTCGTCTTCAGCATCTAGGTTGGCGAGCTCCTCGGGTGACTTATATCCGCCAGGGTTGTAACCTGAGAACAGATGACCGATCAGAATGAAGAGGACCTGATGGTGATGAGATGTCGTACCAGGGGTGCTGGTGGGTTTGAAGTCGGTCTCGGTATCTTCGTTCTGCTATACAAGTCAATCAAATATTCAAAAGAGATAGAGAAGCCAGACATTCATTAGACATTGCCAAAATCACAGGAGGCCAAGATGTGAGCAGGTGTTGCACAGGAGCCTTTCCATCACTTAATATCGATTTCGCACGAGTACTACCGCAATTTGCCGATTGCAGTACCATTATCGTTGCAATCTTATACAATAAAAACAAACTGAAAGTAAGTGCACAATTGAGGAATGGTAATACACAATCCGGATACAAATCCAAAACCACCGCCATGCCGCCATAATTGACTAATCAGATCTCGGTCAAGCTATTCCTCCCCATTGACCCATGTTAACAGTTTTATCAAGCAGAAATTTAACTACGAATATCAGCAGCAAATATTACCAATGCACATATGCACACAATTCATATCAGATTAGAATTTACCAAATTTAAGACGATTCAGCAGGGGAAGATGCACCGAGAATGGGGTGCATGCTCTCTGATATGATTGAGTCAGCGGATAATAAATTAATTTTATTCGGCTCTGACATACCTCCTTTGAACCAGCATTTGCCTTTACTGAGATGGTAACACTTGGCACCATTAGGGCAAACATGGCCCCAACAACACTTGTCACCGAAGGGACAAGGCATTCCTTCAATTGGATATCAAAGAGGATCATATGGAGGATCAAAGAAGCCGACACACCATTTTTGAGCCAATTGCAAGGCGCCTTTTTTGCATTGACAGCCAAGGAGTGCAACTGTTCTGATGTCAAGACATAGTCATGAGCATATTTGCATAACGCTGCCTAAAGTAAAATATTTGATCTGAATCACAAGCTGAGCTAAAAATATTCCGTACCCCTTTTGAACAGGTCATGAGATAGTGTTCATTACAAGGAGGGGGGTTTTCTGAAGCATTATTAGATCCAGACAATCTCAACGGAATGATCCCTGCTTACGTTTGTGCAAGGGCTGGAATGTTGACAATGTATCTTTAACTCGGAACCAAATAAAAAACCATAAGAAACCATACCAGGCAAGGATCAATGAGGCGCCCGATGGAGCGAGCGGGAGACTGTGGGCTGATCAGTCCTCCATTCGAGGTTACATTATTTGAGGCGCCAACAGTGAGTGGTATGAGTTTACGAGCTACCCGGGGAAGCTTATCTGATGTGAAGACTGCATCCAGCTTGAACTGTGGCAATGGATGGAGCGGGGCTTCTCGCTCCCCGTTTTCGGATGCTGTCAAAAGAACCACTTTTCCAATGACTTGCTCTTTTTCAAGAACACTAAACGTCCCCATATATGCAGTGGAATCGTATCCTGCTCGACAATAAGAAACGACTCGGACTAAATCAACCGAAATACAAACCCCCAAAGAAGATTCGTAAGGTTTGTGGAAAGCAAGCATACACTTGCAGGTATTCTGGACCCACAATCCTCTGTGAATGCTAGCAAGGCTAGATTAGCATGCAGAACGCACTCACCTCGAATTTTAGCCTCTGTGGCATCCTTGCTATTACAGCCATCGATAGCAAGGAATCTGGGGGAGGCGTGCGTGAAACCCTGTCACATGCCGACATAATTATAGACACCGAAGAAAACCGAAACAAAATTAGAATACGCACCGTAATAAAATCGTCAAATTGATCTGGTGTGCAGTGATGGACTTCGAGGAAAAACTCTTTGAGTGCGCTTTTGTTAAAGTAGATATTTATCCAGAACGAGAGGCGCCCGAATACGTGGATGTCCTCGTTTGCCAGATATTCAGCGATGGTCTGAGTGACAATTTGCGCAGCCAATCTGCCGCCCTGATAGCCCTGAATGACGAGATCTTTCTTAAACAAGAATTCGTCACCGTTGATTACACAGAGTATAAGCGGATTGTAGTTCTGTATGCGAGTTTTAGAAACTCCTTCACCGGATCACTAAACTTACTCACTGTTTTAAAACTATCCATATTAGACATCTGGCGGTTGAGAGCAGCAAGTTGCACATTATGTGCCTTGGCATCCCTCTCAGAGGCCTCAAGCGCAACAGAGTGGGCTTGCTTCCAGACAAGTAACTCAACTTCTAGCTCGGCGACCCTGTTTTCTAACTCGGTATTTCTCTGAAGAGTTACGCTGGACAAATCTGGCAGTCCGAAATCAGACACTGAGGAGGAGGTGAGGGGAAAAATTTCACTGAGAAGCTTGGTAAGGGTCTCGTCCCTTCAGGAGGCGGTGTTGAGTATTAAGGAATCGGGAAGATAGGGCCACGTACCATGTTCTCTGGTTTACCTCGTCACGAGGCTGGGTGGCCATGGTCTGCTAGATGCACAGTTTAGGGATGTGGGGTGTAAGTGTGAAAGGCTTGATCGGTGTTGGCTGTCTTTAAAACCAAACCACTCGAGCAAGTCAACATGTAAACAAACCTTCTTGGGGTCCTTATTGACTTCTCCTGTCAGGCGAAGAAGGTATAGCTCGGAAACGGAAGTCAGAAGGTGATAATGATGCCGTACACCTGCTTCGATAATCACACGCAGAGAAAAGCCGCCAGTCCAATCATTGGTTTGGTGGCCATAGAAAAACTCTAGTGAGTGGCTGGCCGTGCGGCAGGAGATGTCGTTTTTAAAAAAAGCAGAGATAACGTTGAACACGATATACTCAAATTTTCAGGAGAAATATATTACAAGAAAACCTTTTGATGTCGTGCGTCATAGCATTGGAACTCCGCAGCAAGAAGCAGCAAACCAATCGCATTCGAGCCAGCAATGCGGGAAAAGTAAGGAAGAAAGTTTGGTCCATACTGATTAAATCACCATGTTCGTGGTGTCCAGCTTTATACTATGCATATTGGCTAAGAAATTTCAGTCCAGTTGAGGGACTGCGACCTCTGAAGGTAGTGGGCATAACATACCTCCAACGAATTTGCATTTACCTTTCTTGAAGAAGTAACATTTTGCGCCTGAGGGACAAACGTGCCCGTAACAACAGATATCACCCCACACACAATTCTGGTCTGGGACAGATATTAATCCTCAATTGGCCAGACAAAAGAGCAACACTTACTCTTATTGACCGCTGGGCAGGGCATTTTCTTTGCAGTAGCTTTGATCTCAGCATAGTGCTTGGGCTCGAGAACATAATCATGACCGTATCTGCATTGGGCGCCAAACTTACAATTGTTCGAGAGGTAATGCGCGGTACAAGGAGGAGGCTTCTCTATAATGGCAGCGAGAAAAATGAGATCAGAGTGTATGGAAACACCACAGACTCACGTTTAAAGAGCGGCTGATGTCGAAATCTCAGTACTAGCTAAAGCATTGGATGTACTTACGCACCAAACTAGGATCCACGTGACGTGGAGCTCCTACACTGGCATAAGAGTGACTCTCCGTGGTGTTGCCATGATTACTGGTAATCTCTAAGCCGAGTATCGGAGCAATTTGCTCTGATTGATATAGGAGATAATCGGGATAGATTGAAGGAGAATAACATGAAGTAACTTGACCCTCGGGCTCAATGGTTTGGGCAATAATATGGCCCCGTATGCTGGATGATACGATATCTTGCAGTGGAACATCGAAAAGTGAGGGAGGTAGACTTCCAGAAGCGGCTAGTGGATCTTGGCTTGAGGTGGAAACCAGCTTCTGGGTTATGAAGAGACCGGGAATAGCAAGAATGGGTAGTTCCAGTTCATCGAAGCCTGCCGCGTGTTCTGTATAGCTTCGTAATAGAATTAATTTGTGTTTGTATCCAGATGTTATGTGTGAGCGTATAGTGGATACATAACCATTGTCGTGACAGCCTATTCGAGAGTGAATGAACGTCAAAGGTACCTAATTTCAAGGAAGGTAGAAACCTCCAAAAAATATTTTGTATGTTTGAGGGAGGCGAATCTCGTCCTCTAGGAAAGCTAATAAGCACTCAATCAGTATAAACATTCCCAAACCAAGAATTAGCTACCCTTTATTTTGGAATCTGCTGCTTCCTTTCCATTGCCGACGTCAACCATGATGAATCTTTCGGAAGCTTGATTGAATCCTACGACAAAATCCTCAAGACGACTCCTGGCCGAATGATAACCACAACGGTGGAACGTTTCAAGTAAGCCTCGCTTGTTAAAAAATATGTACACGGAAAGTTGAAAATCATTCTCATTGAGGGAGCCAATATAATCTTTTATCGATTCCGACAATTTGCTCGCAGCCCTGTGGCCACCATTTTGACCGAGTGCAGTCAATTCAGGGGTAAATATGACACCGTCTCCATCTAGCAGGACTGCAACTCTAGAAGCCTTCCAGTAGCAATTGAGACCTTGGACGGAATGCCACGATAATTGTTTTTCCGTACCGATGGATGCTTTTCCGCGCTTCCTTTTTGTTTCTCAGAATTTTTTAGTTGTTGATTCTCTTCTTCAAGATGCTTCTTCTCCGCATTTGTATCACTGAAAACTCGTTTGTACATCTGTAAATCGGCTTCAAGCTGCTGTGTCTTTGCTTGAAGTTTTTCTTGGTTGGATACAAGTCTCGCGATTTCATCTGCAGAGGAATTCAACCAAAGACTGAAAAGAGGATGGGGCAGTGACACCTCTGACGCTGTCAAATCTCTGAAGCCTGGAGAAGGATATTTTTGAACATCGGAGTGGCACAATCATAGCACGACTCACAAAAAATCGTCTTCCTGAATGCCGTCCATAACACTATCTGGCAGTCGGTGTCTTTGGTAGGCAAGCTATCGTACAAAAATGCAGATCTTCTTTATGACACTTACACAGGCTACCCGCGCGCTTCCTACAATAAAGTTTGGTCAGTGGAAGGAATGGAACCGGTGCAGAGTTGTGGGCGGTGGCAAAGTAACATTATTATTGCAAATATAGAAGATGATTCACACGACGCGGCTCATTTGAGCACTGCCCCGAGAGAAAGATCAGAAGAACAACAAGTATGAGTACGGTCATCAAGTGTAGTACAGAAATAACCATATGTCAATTTAAGTCACACCAAACTAAGCGGTGCCTACCAATATTGAGTAAAATAATTGCGCAATCTGGATTTTCGCGTGGCAATAGAATACCCGATTAGATCGGTAGCTTGATGGCAGGACAGGAGGCACTGTCTCTCCTATCCCATGACTCCAGTCGTTGCAGTTATCACAAGCCCGGAGTATAAACTTGTGAATCAGTCTCTAGGCTCTTTTGTCTCCTTGTGTATATCGGCTTCGTTGCATCGACTGAGTGCTCCAAAAGCATTGATTGAGGCGTACCTCCAACGAATTTGCACTTTCCTAGTTTCAGATAAACACATTTACCCACGTGTGCCCATAACAGCAGTATTCCTCCCAGGTGCAGATCTCATCTGGAGATGATCAGCCTTGACCTGTTGCTGACCTGTTGCTGAAGGATCCAGAGATACGAACTTCTGTTGGTGGAAGGACAGGGTGATTTCTTCGCATTGATCTTCATTTCTTCATAGTGTTCAGCATCGAGCATGTAATCGTGAGCATATCTACACTCAGGACCATGCTTGCAATTGTCTGCGAGATAGAAGAGTGTACATGGAGGAGGTTTTTCTAAAATAGGATATCATAAAACTCGGGTGTCAAATAACCTAACCTGACTCACGCTTGGAAAGTGGCTGGCGGAAAAAAGAGGTAAGATTGCTAATTCACCCATCGGGATGGATCCGCTTTTGCACTCACCAAGTTGGGATTAAGACGACGAGATCTATCTGTATTATGGAAAATGAAGACGTTGTCATCATCGTTATTATCGCTACTAGTGTCAAAATCAGTGGTTGGATGTCTTCGGTATGTTTCAAAAGGATCTTTGAATATGTCGTGAAGGGTATCCACACCGCATCCCCTATTCTCAGGGACTGTTGAGAAAAATCACTTCGACCTGATAAAGGTGAAGCATCCTTGGTTGGAAGATCAGAGAGTTGGGGCGATTGTTTGGGAAGAGGGGCCTGTGAGGGGGAAGCCGTAGGTTTCTCAGTGATAAATCAATCGGGGATCAAAATTGTAATGAATTCTAGATCATAGTAACCAACTGCACTGGACGAGTAGCTCTTCAATAAAATGAGTTTATTTTTGAAACCAGACGTGATGTGAGAACGGAGGGTGGTGACATAACCATTATCATGGCAACCTATTGAAGATAGAAGACATGAACTCAGAGCACTGGGTCCAATACATACCCCCAAAAACAATTCTTAATGTCTGCCGAAGTCGAATTTCATCGTCCAAGAATGCTGAGTTATTTGAATGTGAAAAATCATCTCAAACGCATCAAATGGCCATTACCTCTCATTTTCGAGTCTGCTGCCTCCTTATCACTCCCTACGTCAATCATCATAAATCGCTCCGTAGCCTGATTGAACCCAGCGACAAAGTCATCGAATCGAATCCGTGCCCCGTGGTAGCTACAATGGCCGAGTGTTTTGCTGAGACCCTGCTTGTTGAAAAATATATCTGAACCTGACAAGTGTTTTCGAGAGTACGTAGATGTTCCTTGATACCTTCTGACAGGATGACTGCAGCTTTTTGCCCGCCAGCATGTCCAAGGGAAATCAGATGCGGTAGGAAAACAGCCCCATCACCATCAAGGAGCTCTACGACTCTAGAAGCCTTGATGGCGTATCAGCATGAAATACACTGAGGGAATGCCGAACTCACCTGTAGCCTTTGTTCGAACTATTTCTTTTGTTTTTCAGCATCACGCTCAAACTGTTCACATTGTTCTTCCAAAAGCGTCTTCTCGGAGCTAACCTCGGTATAAGCTTTCTTGAAAACGTTCAGCTCGCCTTCAAGTCGTTTAATTGTATCCAGCAATGAGAACTCGGCAGAAACAAACTTCATCTTGAGAATGTCATTAGAAGAAGGAAAACGGTTGAAACAATGAGCCACAAAATGTACTTTTTTCAAATCTGAAGCAGGCTGTGAGGGAGATAATTCAGTACTTAATGCACTATAGAAGAAGGATAAGGCTTACAGAGGTTCACCAGACGAACGAACATTCATGACGATTCTTGGGGTCGCAGTATATCTCGATGCGTGTGCAACTTTTACAGGCAATTCAGTCGTCCATTGGGTTAAATACAAGACAAGGGAAGGAATCTGAAATCTGAAACGAGGATGCGGTCTTCTGGCGAGAAAACGAGAGCCCCTGGTGATTCAATGAATCTCTTCCCGCGAGTATTGACGTCAGAAGAGGAGACGTCCCCACGTAAACATGCGCTGAGATTCAAGGGCAAACTAGTCTATTCATGAACATGAAGAGTCACGTTACTGGCATATGGTGATGTTCGAGAGTTGGGCTTTATGTCCTCATGAGTGACATCTACTCAACTCTACAGGTCTCTCCCAAAAAACGTCGTCAGCCTTCCCCAGATTATACCCCTTTTACCCCCAAGAAACTACGCACAACGTCCGCTATTTCCACCTGTAATAGACTCCAAACTAACTCGCTTCACAGACCATTAACTCCATCTTCTATCTCCCGCAGTGCAAAGGCGCCTGGAGCGTCTCCGCATGTGAATAAACTTCCAGACAACCTGGCACGTCTCTGCGCCATCCACAACTCTCTCCAGCGTGCTATCTCTCATGCTTTGGCAACTTGCGCTGCTTCCCCGACCTCAGATTCAGGGCACCTTCGTAATGTAGTCAATCATGTCTCTCTCAAGACATACTCTGGGCTATCCTCGTCGTTTGAGATTGAGGACTTGAAGCGTCTTTGCTGGCTCTGGGAGTGGGACGGATCGAAGCCAGAGTATAACGTGGAAAATGGGAAAGAGAAGGAAGACAACCCCTTCTTAGATGAACCCTCTCCTGCATCGGAGAATTGGACTCGAGGAGGAATGGGTTTCCTGGTAACACCCGCCACTCATCTATCAAAGCAAGCTCGTCAACGCATCCCTGCATACGGTGTTGGGATTGAAATAGAAATAGACATCGATAAGGGAATGGATAGCGGCATGGCTGCTGTTGCACGCTGGACCTCGGGGGCTGACTCGCGTCAGAAAGAGTTCAAGCAAAAGATCTGGCGATGGATCAAGGTGAGAAGAGCCCAGCTTTTTTGTCCCTCTTACTCAAGCCATTTCAGCTATGCGAAACCTGCGACATTATCCCGGCCATCCCCCTTGCAGACCTACCTGCGCTTCCTACACCTCTCAAGGTTTCTTCACTGACACTCAAGTTTGCGTCTGCTTCTCCTAAAGGGCTTGACCCAAAATCTATATTCGTCCCTCCTGCGTCACTGGGCCACTCCCCGGAGAAATATCCCATGAAAAAAGGCGCATCCATGCCTGCGATCCCTTTCCCAACATTGTCCTCAGTAACCTCCTCTACCAAAAAAACACTCTTTCCGCAGACCCCTCGTCATAAACGCATAGAGACCTCCGCGACGCCTATCACGCCGCAAACTCCGTCCAATAGGGTCTCATCAGATCTTAGTAGTACCGAAGGTCCCCCGGAAACACCCAAGAAGCAAACCGGTTCATCTGCGGAAACAGCCCCTGCCAATCCATCAACTTCGAAACGTCAGGCATTATATGAACGCATTCGTCAGAAATCACTTACTGCCTCCCCGACAAAAAGCACTAGAAGCCCTCGCGTTTCAAATTCTGATTTGACTCGTGATCAGATGCTCAAGCTCAGCCAAGAAGCAACGAGGAAACGATGTACCCTGGGTCGCCTCGACCGGGTCGCTGAAAGCGTTTGGATGTCAGTTTCAAAAAACTATAATCTGCCTTTTACATCATATTTACATGTTCTTAGGAAGTTCTCTGCTCCAACGAGTGGCAGTTTGGCTACTCCTGGAAGGAAGCGGCGTGCGTTGCCAGCTTCTGAGGTAGCTATAGCAGTTGTGCAATCCTCACATGTGCCCATTTCGGTTGCGGAAGCAAACGAGTCGCTATCCCTTCTGGCTCAACTTTGTCCGTTCTTCTTGAAAAGGCTCGACATACAGGGAGAGGAATGGCTGGAAATGCCCGCTTCGTTTTCTGATACACTAGGAACAAGTGCATGTGGAACCAAATCTGTCAACAACAACACCTTGAAGTGTGGTCCCGTGCCACCTGCCAGCCCTGGGAGTAGTAAAATTGACAGTGCGGAACTTATTCATAGAAGTCCAAAGCGAGTCAAAAAAGAGGCAGGAGGGCTGAGGGAGGTCCGTGAAATCATACGCAGGGAATTGGAATTACAGGACTAGTTTGTTATGCTTCATCATTCATCTCTATCGTTTGCGTTACTTTACATCTGCATGATTTGTAACGGTTTTCGTCTTATTACTTGTTCTGTTCCTTGCTTTGTCATCTACAGCAATAGTCCTCCTGTCCATTACCTCTTCCTAGATTTACCGAACTATATATCAATTACTTAGAGTGACTGTCAAGTATTCTCCTCTGGTTTGACATTTGGATGTTTCTCCCGAGCTGGCCCAAGACAAGGCAATTCTGATGCGCTGGCCGGGATTTATATTGTCAGAACCCTAGTCATCGTGTATATCGTGCTCGATATTTGCAGACTTTCCTTCCCCCCCTTCTCGAACATGTACCTCAATAGAAGGAATGCCTCGACTTGCCTAGTGACAATGAAAGAGACGGGAACCAGCATCAACTCAAGATATCAAAATGTTGTACCCAATAAGTCATGACACACTCTCGATAAGAAATAAGAAAGAGTTCCCAAAAGCAACAAAAGTTCTAGACTGTTGTCAAGTCAGTCAATCGACTTCATGATAATCCGTGATTCAGGAGACATGGCAATCAATTTGATACCCCCTTTGCATCACACTGGACGGATCGCGATAGTGAAATTGTATCTCTGTACAGGGTAACAACAAAGTATCCTATTCAATTCTTTTTTCATACAGGCTAACAGCCACTCTACACTGGATTCTCCTTTTCGAATTTTTCTCTTGCCTTCCTCTCAAATTCGATGCAGTCAACCACCCGACCTTCTTTCCGACTAGCTTCAGCAGCGAAGACAGTCATATGACTTTTGACCATGTCTGCCACATCTGTGCCAAGCACCTCTTGCTTACCTTGTCGTACAGCTTGGATAAAAGTTTCGATTAGACCAAGATCACCACCACCGTGACCACCGGCCGTATGAAATGTATATTCCTTGGTGGTATTGGAGGTAAAATCATTGACAGTGAAGCTGTTCATGTCTCCAATGATCTCTCCGTGACTGAAATGCAAGCGAACCTGACGTTGGCAGACGAGAGAGGTAAAGGCAATCATGGTAAACGAAGCCGTGGTGCCATTGGCAAATTCGATGTTGACGACTTGGTGATCGCAAACGTCGTTGGAACCTTCGTACACACATAGGCCGTAGGGTCCCACTTTGAGAGCCTCGGTGACGTTTTCAATGTCTGGAACACCATCTACCAGGACACTGACAGGCCACGATGTATGACCATACTTGATGGGGTCAAGATAAACTACAACTTTGTGAGTGGTGCGGCTATGAGCCGAGAGCTGTATTACTTTTGGTTGCACTGTAAGGGCACCCATCATGCTGCAATGGACAGTCGAAACACCTTTTGATATCTCGAGCTTGAGATGGTTTTTTAGAATTGCGAAAGTGAGTCAAAGAACCAAATGATGATACCCTGGCAGGAGTGGTCGACGAGAACCAGTGGCAGAGGAGATCAATATCACTGTTCATGATCAGCAGGTCATAGTGCTTGGTACTGAAATGGATACGGACTGGCAAGATTTAGTCATCAACACAAAGGAGCTCTCCCCTTGAACCCCCCAATTTCCACGCACATAGGAGTGTGCAAAGTGGTAATAGCCTATAGGCTCCACGAGGACAATATTCACCAGATCGCCAAGAGTGTTCTTGTGTACGATGTCGGATAAAGCTTTCGTATATTCGGAGTAACGTAGCACTGTGATCAACGAGGTTGAGTAGCAGCTCGAGGCAAACTCTGGAAAACTTGCCGTGACCGATTCCGAAAATAACACCTGTATTTTTGATCAATCGTTCGATGCGTAGACAGTCATCGACGGTGGTAGCCATGGGTTTCTCGGACAGGATATGGTAGCCTTGCTGCGCAAATGCGAGAGTGGCTTGAGCGTGCATCTGGTCATGGACAGCGATGACGACTGCATCTGCGAGACGATGTCCAATGGTGGCAAGTGTTTCTGCTGAGGCAGCAAGAAGATCTTGCCAGGTGTCGAAGACGAGGGATTGGTGGACGTTGTGAAAATTGGCGAAGTGGCGCTGGGTGATGGGTCTCGGCTCGGCGATGGCGACGACCCTGCACTCATGGGGGTGTAAGAGGGCGTGCCTAGCATAGGCCTACAGTCTGGAATGAGTATACGGGGAAAGGGGGAGGAGATCGTACCTTGGCGCGCTGACCACAGCCTACGATGGCGAGGGTGACCGGCATGCTATATCACGTGCTCTTGACCGAGAGAGTCACGTGTGACTGTATGTAGAGCATATGTATCACGTGGCTGGCATGGTCAGGCTTCTCCCTCGCCTCGCCCGGATTAATCAGTCTCCTGCCTGCGCCGTGAAACGCCAGCGGCCGAGGCGCCCAAAGTCTGCGCACAGACCAGCTGTCTCTGCTCCCCCGCTGCACCCACGCTTCTCTCTCCTTCTCCACCCACAAAATCCCATTGCAACACCCGACCTCTATGTGCGCCACAAATCCCTTCCTCCCCGCGTCTTTCTCCCGAAAATCCCACATCACCGGGCAGGCGAATACGACAGACCCCGCCAAATGTCAGCCGAGGAACGCCGCTGGTGGTCCAGTCCCTATCGTGTGTCCAGCTCTCTTCTTGCCTTCTTCTATGAAGCATCCATCCAGTCCGCATGCTCGCAACTCCTCCCCGCAACTGTGTTCTCTCCGGGCGTCTCATGCCGTCAGGTGCGATCCCAGGAATCACCCGCACTCTCTTTCTACTCACCCTCGGGATAGCTTTTCTCCTTAGGCTCGCAGCCTTGCGCATGCATCTCTCTGAGCCCCCAGCAATCAAGCCCGTCCCGTGCATGATCGCACCTGATGGTCTCCAACATCCTCAGTTCACTACAAGGCGCTCGAACAGATCCGTTCATGTCGTCTGCTCTCGTCAAGCAATATCCTTCTGTATTGCAAACAATAGAGTTGGTTCCCTCCCTGCCTATGCGCGCATACCATCCAACCTCACCGAGCAAATTTCCCACCTCTTGCGTGTTCGTATACTGCAAGAACTTGAATTACTTCTCGCTCAGCTGAGAGCCAGACCCAAGGGTGACATTCTTGCTAATCCTCCCATTCGCCGACTCTCCCACCTCGAATGGACCAAGGTCCAGCAAAATCGTCAGATGCCATGGCAGGATGCCATCGCCGTCATCAATCTTCCTCCAATCTCTAATCCCACTGGGCCTTCCATGTCGCCCTTCCCATTACCGTTCGACCCAGAGATGGAGGCAAACGCATCTCAGCCTGTCGCCACATTTTATCCTGTCTCTCGAATCTCTGCCTTGCCCACCAATTTCCAATATCGTGATGTCCTGCCCTCGGCAAGAGTTCCATTGTATAATGTCCTTGGACTTTTCCCCCATATCGCCCAGCGTACAGCTTTCCACCAATTCCTCAGCCAGACGCAATCGAGCCTTGAGACCACTCGTAGCAGAAAAGCCGACAACGAAGAAACCTCGTCTTCACCGTCAGATGCTTATCTTCTGACGTCCAATAGTCAGACCATCAAGCTCGTAGACATGCCAGCCCTAGCCATCGCGATGTGGAGAGTCTACCTATATGAGCGTAGTATTGTTAGAGAGTGACCAGAGCCTTATCAGATGAAAAAATAGATTCATATTGCACAGATTACATCATGCTTCGACCATCATGGGTACAACATCCGGAGTATGTTTTACAGCTTGGCCCAATACTTCATACCCTTCCCAGAATTTAGGCAATTCATTTCCGGGAACAAACAATCGTTCCACGCCATCCTCTGTAATAACGCACATCCGAATGACACCACCTGATGAGCCATCACGAGACATTGCAAGTGCCAGAGCTGAAGGAGGCGATTGATCACAAGTAGCAGAAAGAGAGGAAATGACAACGCTTACTATTCTTCACGAAATTGACCGTTTCGTCACGACCCCAACCCTCCTTGTATGTAGCATCACAGTAACCGTAGACATATGTCGAACCAGAGCCTGGTAGAGGGAATCATGAAGGGAGAAGAAAACGATATGAGGCATGTGAAACATACCACCGATAGCCCATGGCTGGCGGAATAAACCACCACCAAGAGGAATGTTATACACGCTAGGTCCTGCGTCCTTATCCCATCCAGCAACAATGATACCTGCACTCAGGGCATCCTTGTTCTGGTAGCATATCTCTTGGAATAACGAGGCCGCAGTATGTACAGGTGGTGGGCCACCGGACATTTGTCTAGATGGTGGTAAAATTGTCAGAAAGTGATGATTTACTTTAAGACAGACATACGTGTATAGTTGAAGTTGGTAGTGTACTGCATCTGCGACGGCCTGTGTGTCGGCCGCTGAACCTGATCGGCAGCAGTAGATACGGTCATGAACATGGGTGAGCTTGTCAGTTACTCGATTGGCCTGAAGACTGTTCAAGTCAAGTCAATATAGATGCAAGTTGATGAACGCACAATGTAGCTCCCTGTCGTTGTACGACTATCTGCACCAATAACGACACCGCCATTAAACTGGACGGCCATGATCGAAGTCTAAAATCGAATCACAATTCTCAGAAAAAAATGACACATTTGGGATCGATCATGGCTTACACCTAGGTTGACCTCGCCGGTCTTGAGTCTGTTCATGTCGATGTGGTCCATGGGTCGAGGGGTCAGAGATGATGATGACGCGTCGTAAAGAGCTTTTTTGGACAAGTGTGATGATCAAATCATAAGAATAATAATACATACGCGTCATCTTGCCCTCTTCACACCACTCAATGTCGTCCCAACCAGACCTCCATGCTCTATACACAGAGCTCATTAACACCTTCATGACCCAGCCTTGTGACCTTGATAAATGTGGAACCTTACTCATGCAGCTAAAGGTATAGATTTTCCTTCTGCTCCACTCTGGATAATTTGTTTACCGAAGAGTAACCTAGGTCGGACTCATCCAATTCGGTTTGTTGCTCCCTCAAGGCGAGCCCAATCTTACAGACCTTCAAGTGGCGCGTAAGCCATGTTTTTGAACATATGTCCTGATATAAATACACTCCGGCTTGACTTAGGTGATATTCTCGAAATCGGTGCATTCTGCAGTATTCGAGCCAGAGACGTCCCCTCCTTTGACCGCTACTTTTCCCAACTTCAAACATTCTACACCGACTTTGGGTGAGAGAACATCATGCGTCTTATGTGTGTGTAAGCAACTTGGATCGATATACATATATCAGCTCTATCCTCCCTCCGTCGAGCCGGGAATACCCTATACGTGGCCTTCATCTCATCCGTCTATTGACACAAAATCGCATCGCCGAGTTTCACACAACACTTGAAAGTCTCCCCTTATCTGCGGAAGCCATCTCCCAGAACAAATTCATCAGCCATCCTGTCAACCTTGAACGGTGGTTGATGGAAGGAAGCTATAGCAAGGTTTGGAACGCACGAGAGACAGCACCTGCAGAAGAGTATAAACTATTCGTCGACAGTCTGATGGTCACTATTCGGTGAGATATTGAACTCGTTCGAAAAAAATATGACAATTTTACATTTTTTGAAATTCGTTGTCTTTACACAGAAATGAAATTGCAAGCTGTGCTGAGGCTGCATATGAACGCTTGCCACTCAAAGACGCTGCTACATTGTTGTTCTTCCCCGATCGCTCGGATCTTCTTAGATTCGCTGAGGAGGTGCGCAAGGTTTATTAGAATGCGACTCATTAGTTTATCGAGCTAAAAATGAAGATGACAGCGTGGTTGGCAAGTGGGTTTGACCGAGGCGACAATAACTTTCACCAAGAAAGGGGAAGAAAATTTGGAGATACCGAAACAGAAGCTCATTTCTGCTTCTCTGGCATATGCACGGGAGCTGGAACAAATTGTGTAGAATTTTACCCATCTTCGCAATTATATATTTTCTTCCCTTCTCATTATCACAAGTCAATTGCGAAAACTATAATCTTCACATAAAATTCTATTTTACTCAAATATCTCGAGGGCTGCCTTGGCCTTGGCCTCAGCATCGCGTTGCAGATCTGCAGGCACTGGGAGATGTACGCCATTCGTCTCTTGTCCGATCCACGATAGCTCAAGTTCAAATTCCTTTTCCTTGGCATCATCATGTACGAGGTATATACTGAGGATCATTGTCAGATCAGTCGAGATGATTAATTGTCCAAGAACTTACATTCGAGTTGCTTCGTACACAGCTTCTCGTGTTGTTAATTCTCCGAGGTTGAGTTTCTCTAGTTCTGTCTTGGCCAGTTGACGACCTTTGCCCACAGCTGCACCGTTGTAGCCCTGATAGAAGATGAACTTGGAAGGTTTTCCGTGAAGAAAAAAAGGAGCTTACAAGAAAGATGCCACTTGGTTCCACGATGTATAAGGATGGCCCATCCTTATCTACTGCACCTAAGATCGTGCTGATACCGAAGGGCCGCACAGAAGAATACAATGTATAGGCTTGTACATACAGACCCAGTCGATCAGCAAGAATCTTAATTCAAGAGTGATCAGTGTTCAGACAATGCATGCTTGTAATAATAACCTTGCCTTGAGTGGTGTAGGTGAGCCATAAACATCTCTGTGGTTGCGAGCTTCATCTCGAGCTCGGTTGGCGATGTGTCGACCATCCGCGAGAAGGCCTGCAGTAGCCTATCTCTCTATCGTGTTCAGTCGATTGACACTCAACAACGGAGTTAGACGCACCAAACCGATATGCCGGTCTACTGTCTGTATTCTCCGATTGGCCTCCGGCACAAGAAGTTTGGAGTGAATGAGTTTCTCGACCGCTAAAACGATTCCGTCTTTTACTTTGAGACCAATCGCAGTTCTGTAGTATCGCTCATTGAAGTCTCTGTTCTGTAGCACTCTGATAAAGAAAGACACACCCGGAATTCTCGACGGCTTTGCTCGCATATTCTACCTACATCAGGCCTGATTAATGAGTTCACTTGCTCACTTTCCCGGAGGAGACGCACTTGGAATATACGACCATCTGGAGAATAGGTGCTCGCTGAAAGGTCGTAGCCTGTCCCGATAGAAGTCATACTGGGATGATGAAGCAGAGGGACGCGAGAGGGACGCGCAATACATCCGTGAGAATAAATACGCGCTTTTGTAACCGGAACTCGAGCACTCAAAGCAAGTCCTCATGAATTCAGACAACGACTGGAATGACACTCTTGAAGACCACCCCATATTCTCGCCGCCAAAGCCGCCCAAGAGTCCAACGACAACGACGGAGGTAGAGCTTTCCTCAAACACGCTTCCTCGTTTCGTCAAAACAGACTCTTTGGATGATGGGCCAGCACCTTCTGGCAGGAGACGGACCATGGTACTGAAGGATGCAGACTTGATTGTCTCAGTGGGCAAGGAAGTTCGTATGTCCTCTTTAGGCGACGCAAACAGCACGGAAAAGAGCTATAAAGTATGTGGGTCATGTCCACGAACATTCTCAATGTCCTGAGTATTGATTCAACCATGTAGACACTCTATACCCCGAATATCCAATTTGATATTCATCAGGTGGTGTTGAACCCTTCCGGAAAACTGCTCGCTGTGGCTGGCGCGTTCGAGGTGGCGGTCATTGTATTACCTCGAACGGGCTTTATGCGACTAGTGCCCCAGACGATAGACTGCAAGTATGTACTCGTTTTACTCTTCGTATGCCCTGACTAATTGAATCTGACACTGAGGTCTGTTCAGATAGGCCAATTTCATCATGCTTCGCAAACCTCTGTACCAATCGCTAAGATCGATTGGCATCCGTGGGGTGATGCAGCATCCACTCTACTTGTCATGACAGCAGATGGAAAGCTGAGGTAAGTCTGGATGTATACACTGTTTTAAAGCTCACCGCCGCTCACAGAGAATACGACATTTCCGTGGACACAGATGAACCACAGCAACTGTTTTCCTTCTTACCTGAGCGCAAGTCGAAAACCTTGAGTGCAGAAAGCGAGTCTACACGAGAGGTTGTGTCATTTGCTTTGGGAAAAGGCCGTGCAGACTGGGGCCCGTTGACTTTGTATGCATTGACCAAGTCTGGCGACATTTATGCCTTGTGTCCTTACCTCCCTAGAAATGCGTAAGTTTGTATCCTCTTTTTTAAGCTTTGCATTCAACAGTATCGTACCTAGGTCTGTCCCTTCGTCCTATATACATTCATTGGAATGTTTTATCTCTGCAAAACAAGAATTTTTGTCCCAAGTGGACCCGGGTGCTCGCCGAGACCTTGCTATTATCTATGATTATCAGCAGAAATATGTGTCTGCTCTCCTTCGTCAACTCCCCCCAGGGACTGTTTACCCTGCTACCTCCCATTTTACCTCCATACATCCTCCAACTTCGATGAGGATGTTACCTATACGACAGGGCCCATTCCTTTTACAACCAGAACCACGACTTCTGGAAGGAAGCGAAGAAGAGGCTGCCACAGATATAGTTTATGTCTCATTTGGATCGGAAGATGATGATGAGGGAGAAGGAACTCCTATAAAGCATTTGGGTGTTGTTACCATAGCATATCAGGATGGAAGAGTTGATCTGCTTCTCGATGTGGACAAAGTTGAAGCTCGATGGAATTTGAAAGGAGTGGGTTGGTCTCCACGAATTACTTCAGGTCACTAAATTTCATTATAGATATCGGGACAGACCCTGCCCATGCTGGCCGTCTACGAGACTATTGACCTTGGATTATTTTCTGCTCTCCGGTCTGATGACTGTCCAGATCTCCTGCAAGCTAACTATCCATTATTTTTCCTTGATCCTATTCATGATGACACAATATATGTTTATCATGCTTTCGGTGTACATGCGCTGCAGATTGGTTCTGTCCTTCAACATCTAGCCATAGCTCTACGAGGAGTAAATGATGATGCAGCATTTGAAAGTGCTCTGCAAACACCTGTAGAGACCCTCGTGCATTGTTTGCTGACTACCTACTCAGTCGAACGAAAGTGCGTTGACTCTGTATATATCTTCTTGAGAGATGTTGACGAAACGTTTCAGGTCGTCTAACCCTATCATTGGTATCTGCTTACCCAACGATGTTTACCTCAACTACAGCATTCTCATTTTATCCTCGTCTATGCGTATTTCCGTCTCTCCTCTGATCCTCCGTTCGGATTCGTCTCATGAACTTGGATCTCAACCAATAAGATCGTCAAGTCTACTAACCAAACATGAGTCACTGGAAAACGATATCTGGTTAATACCTGCAGAAGGACCTCCCCCTCCCTTCTCGTCCATGCTGGCATTAGAACCATATCATGTACCTCCTATTTTTACTGAATCCGGTCTACCAAGCATGCCTCAACATGCCTTACCAGCCTCGAAAGAGCTGATTCTAACCCCAGAAGTAATACGGTATATGGCAACATCGGCTCAACAAATATCATCTAATATACGAGACATCAAATTGAGTGCTCGTGCAGCTCAACGACGAATGCAGTTGCAAAAAGAAGAAATGGCGAGTTTAATTCGAGCAGCGAAAGCTATGATTGACAAGGTGGAAAAATTGAAAGTCCAGAGGAAGGAGGAAACACAAGCACGGTTGAGGCAAATACGAGAGATGCAGAAGGAACTTATGGTACGACTTAACGGGTTGCTACAAGCTTTTATGAGGAAAGCTTCGCCTGAGTTGAGTGAACATGAGGCGAAGTGGTTTGAGGAGCTCAAGGAAATGAGGGCAGAAATCGTGGGATTTGGGAACTACGATAGTGAGTCCCTGGCAGTTAGGGCAAAGCAGGTGTGTGCTGCCAATCTGGCGTAGCGATACCATTGGGTCTGATATCTGTCGCTCTAGTTAGTCAAGGAGTTTTCTCGCATCATGCCGAGCCTCAAGATACTGACTGAGAGGGAGATGCAAATGAAAGGCAGAACTGCAGCAGTGAACGGCGGTCTAAGATTTTCTCAAATGTTTGAGTTTGGGCAACGATCAAGCATCGAGTGCGTTCCAAGTCTCCTCTTTGGCTAAACCTGTTTTTGATGGATTTCCCCCAGACGAGCTCAAATAGAACATTTGGAGCAAGAGCTCGCGAAATTGGCGATACAGGTCAATGCTAACATTGGGAAACCCCCGCGGTCAAAATGAATGGTCATTAGGTTTCATGTATTGTACACATTGTTGATCCCCTCTTACTACTCATTGCCATACTTCATTGCTACTGAACCACTAATATACATAGCGGACTGGTGTGTCAACTTGGTTCAGCTTTTTCTTTTTTTGACAAGATCATTGGTTTACTCACAATCTGGATTCTCTTGGTCGGTTAAATCGTCGAATGCGTGTTGATGTGAAAGGTTCTCGTCCTACAAATGCATAGGTCAATTGACCAGAGACGAATTCGAACTTGATTTATGTACACACCAAGCTTTTACCATTAGTTTTAATGGATATGTCCATCTGTGCTTGTCTTTTGAGGGCATTGAGGCGCATGAGTCGAATTCGAAGGAAAACAATTGTGGCCAACTGGATTCCATAGACAACAATATGTGCTATGAATGCTCTAACGTAACGGGGAGCGTCATTATTCCGGAAGACTGGAGATTTCTAGTGTAAGGGATGTCTGGAAACATGTAGACCGTCTTACCTTGCGGCCCAATAGCATTTCCTACTGCCCATGCTCTACGGAGCATTTTGATCAAGACTGTTGGCCCCGAGGTCCACGGAATAAAACTCACATGAATACGAGACTGGAGGCAATAACTTGTTTGCTTCTCTGCAATCCAATATGTAAGTAAAATGAATCGTGATCGGGGAAGTGACTTTTGAACGCACGCCTCCCACATTTCCGGTCATGACTGCCAGATTCAGGACAGCAACAGCACCGAAGCCCTGCATGCAACTAGGAAGAATTGTCAAAAGACCTTGAAACCTCTTTTCTTTGATAAACTCACTAAAATGCCATAAGAAGGCCAACTTTAGTATGCCCGGACGTGGGAACACAAAGGAAAACAACTGTGCCCGCAATGTTGGGAAGGGTATAGATCTATAAAAGAAAAATGAAAAAGTGGATGGTCTTGGGTAACACCTCACTTACAAATGCACAAATTAACTTTTGGTCGAAGCGTTTTGAGAGGTAAGCTGCACTGAACAAAAATAGCATGATGATAGCACCTAAAATCAAAGAAGGTAAACCTATTTCTTTGACGTAAGTTACCCGTCTTACCCTGTGCAATTGCAAGAAGATAGGTCTGAAGTTGAGTGAATCCCTATGAGACCTAAGATTGATATTCACTGATCTCGTTAGGAAGTTCTTACAAAAGCATTGAGAATGATATTTGAAAAGGCCCCAAGACCTCCGGTTGGAAGAGCATTAGTGAAAGAGATCAGTGTGACAGCCCATACTGTCCAGTCTTTGAATGCCTCCACTGCGATCCAATGAGATGCTGTAATTACACCATAGAAATGTGCTTACCAGCCTGGTATACCTGTAATTGCGCCTATCAGCATACCGTGTCTTTGATCGCAAGCAAGAAACTCAAACCTTGAACTTTTTGTTCTGAATCCCTGTCTCGTTCTTCCGAACTCGTTCTGCCATAAGCAGTCGATCTTCTAGTGAGAAGCATTTTGCATGCATCGGACTGTCTGGCATCCAGAAAGCAATGAAGATACCCCAAACAAAGGTTAAACAACCCAAGAGCTAGGAAGAGATGTTCAAGTCTTCGCATTCGCACAAGCAGATACTTACAGTGAACAAAATCTGCCAATTCTTGAGTGCAGCACCTTGGATATGAGCTATGCCGTAGGCGATCAGTCCCCCGACACACTGCTGGAATCCATTCATTGAGTAAAAGGATCCGATGATCAACGCCTGTTCAGCTCGGGTATACCACATAGTAGACCTAATTTGAGTGAGTACCAAGATGACTGATAGTACAAGACATCTCAAACATACAAAAACACAAATGCAGGTTGACAGACACATTCGAAAATGCCAAGTAGAGTTCGAACAATGACAAGACCCGTGAAATTAGTGCAGGCCGCAGTACACGCAAGTACAGCACCCCAAGCCATGATACTAGAAACGGTGTTCAGACAAAACGAGCTCGATACTTTCAAAAGACATACTTGAATGCAAGATACTTGGCAATGGGTAATCTCTGTATCAGCCTATTTGCCGGAAACTCCCAAACCAGACTGAAAAGGGGTTTGAGCAACTAGAGTAATGCCTCTGACATCGGAGCTCACATTGCGATATATACTAAAGGGAAATACATTAATTCACGCGGAATCAGAAGCACATAGGTACTTACCGCAAGTTGTCAACCATGCATACTCTTGCCCTTTGAGGTGGGCATCGTCTATTATGCCCATAATAGATGCAAAATTAATTGTCCTGATGTGGTCGTGAGTTGAGAAATTATTAGGCATTGAAACTCATAGAACATACCCCTTGTCCAACGTTTGTGCGACTGCCCATCATAGGTCACAGTAAAAAAAACAGCGTAAACACATGGCTCAAACACTCACAATACGTTATCACCATGACAGACTGGGAGCAAAGCATGGTCAGTGAGGCCAACTCAAAAAGAGCCTAGCGCATACCAGAACGCGTTTGTGTATCATCCACCGTAGACGTCGATTGGTTGCATCATCGATGACCTTCCCTTGAGTCCCCGAAGTTTGTTGAGCGAGAAAATCTGCCACCTCTGCGTCGATACCCCTGTGCATCGCTATGAAAACAAGTTCAGTGTTCAGAACCGGACACCAGGAGGCTACATACCTGCATCATAGGTCGTGGAACCGCTGCGCAGAGAGTGAACGTCCTTGGGGAAATCCTCATATTGAACTATATCTTGTCCTTTTGTCATGGTTCAAAAGAGGAGTCGAACAAGTACAATTCCTGCTCTGAATTCACCCTAATATATACGCAAGAATGTCTATGACCATAGATAGGATCACGTTGTCGTCGTGTGATTCATTTTCAGGGGTAATATATCAATTGGCCGGTTTTCTGATCAGGTTCATATCTAGTCGTCACGCGCACGCTCGGTGTTCCGTCAGCATCCGGACGGGCTTCTTACTTGGTCAGTCACATAATCAGACCTCAACTAGGAATTGATATAGAGTACAGAACTATCAGGATTGTTTCTCAGATGACGAAGACATGTTGTGTTTTTGGGGTCGAACGAGCCTCGCAGTCATTGCTTATTTCCGGCGGATCGGGGTTCATGATGACCCCGTGGGGTTGCATATGGGGTTACATCTGTTCCTGCATTCAGGAGTTTGGAGCTCCATTTCGAGGTTGATTGGAAGAACGGCCCGCGGGCCGTGAGGCAAAAGGCTAGAATACTACATAAACGCATGACCAAATTTCACGATGGAAATACATTGCTAACGATGTCTTCCAGGACAATAGATCCCCGCAAAAAGGTTACTTTTGGTTTGATTGACCGTCTGATTGACTGCATGGTCAACATTAAAGATGAAACAGGCGAATTCCTCCTCCATCTGGAAGATGGACGAGTAATCGATACGAAGGGTTGGAATGACTGGGAAGTAAGTCATTCATCTTACGGAAATCTGGGTTGAACTGACTGGCGGCACAGTGGACGCACGGAGTAGGTCTGTATTTATAACAAATCTTCATGAATGCATTTCTGATGATATAAGGTTTATATGGGTTGTTCTGTCTCTTTCAAGTTACCGGGGACATGAAGACTGTGGAAATATGTCGCAAATGGTTTCGCGATCAATTTGATTTAGGAACAACAAAAGTATGGGCCCTGAAAAATTCTTCCGCTACATGTGATTGATGGGTTCCAACAGAATGTGAATACGATGTCGCCACTTTTAACGGCTGCATGCCTCCACGACATCAATCTGGCCAGTTACACAGTTCATTTGGACGCATGGGCAGAATGGGTGATGTATGAGATGCCCCGCACCGAAGAACAAGGCCTACAGCACATTACATATCTAGAAGAGAATTACCAGCAGCTTTGGGATGACACACTGATGATGACCGTGTTACCATTAACGAAAATTGGACTTGTATTAAAAAGGAAAGAGTACATCGAAGAGGCCAAAAGGCAATTCCTAATTCAGTGAGTTGCCCAAATCCTTTTTGGGTATTTGTCTGACGGACTCGTCTAGTATCAAATATCTCCAAGATCCAGTAACTGGGCTGTGGTTTCACGGTGAGTCTACTCAAAACCTCGAATTCATCGACTTCTTCGTCTCAACGTTCCCCGGTAGGTTGGACCTTTGATGGGCGTCACCATTTCGGTCGAGCTAGGTGGGGCCGTGGAAATTGCTGGGTCACAATTGCTATCCCAGATTTCATTGAAATGTTAGGACTTTCCAGAGGTGACGGGCTGTATGATTACCTCGTCTCTTCATTCAAAGCTCAAGTGGATGCCTTGGTGGAGCTGCAGGACGGAGCGTCAGGTCTTTGGCATACTATCCTTGACGATCCGTCAAGCTACTTGGAAGCGTCGGCAACGGCAGGATTTGCGTATGGAATCTTGAAGGCCATTCGGCTGAGAGTTCTCCCGAAAGAAGAAAAGTATATTAGAGCGGCTGAAAAGGCAATCCAAGCGATAAAGGATAACATATCGGAGAAAGGCGAATTGGAGCAGGTCTCTTTCGGCACGCCAGTCTTTGGAAATGTGACTGAATACAAAACAATTCCCCTCACGAGTATGCCTTATGGGCAAAGCCTCGCACTTCTTGCTCTAACAGAGCACCTCAGAACACTTCTATGATAATATATGTGGAGATTTCCTACGCTTTGTTATCTTCACGTGTAGCTGTGTTCCTTGATGGACAGGGATGAAGTAGTCTTTAAAGCTATCGTAATCGCAGGAGCTATGTGATTGATTGATCGTAGTAACATCTGACTAGAAAAATTCAAGCTCACTCTGAACCATCGAGTTCAATTGCCAATCGCCGAAAGACATTCCCAAATATCAGATATAATTCTACCCAAGCCAAACTGATGTGTCTTGAGTTATTCATTCAGTGCTCATGTGTCTCTATACTCACTTGATGCCAAGGCACATTCTAGGGCCTTTGGAGAACGAGGAAAGAAGACGGTCAAGACTTTTGGATTCAGGCTGTAGCCATCGCTCTGGATCAAAGAGTTCTGGATGAGGGAAGAGATCGCTATTATGGTGGAGGGTAGTAACGCTCATCCCAACAATCGTCTATTTGTGATGATAGATAATAACGAAGCACGGCCTAGAACATTGGACTTACACCGTGAGGTATCTGAATTCCACAAATATGCTGATCCGAACCATCGACTAGCCTGGGAAGAGGGGATACGAAACCATAAGACAATCGCAAAGATTCCTTAATTACGGCTGTCTTTTTGGTTTATCCCGTAAGGAATATCGAGATATTGAGAAGAAAACGAACTTACGAGATATGGAAGCTTCTGTAGAATGGCCAGGCTGGCTTGCATGTTTTTGTCCGGAGCAGCTGTAAGAAGTTCTTGAACGAGTTTATGGTGGATGACTGGGTTATTCAGAATATGATATGTCCCAACTGTGCAGGTATTTCCGACGGTGTCGCTCCCAGCCTGAAGGAGTGATAGTGCCTCTTCGAGAAGCGATTGCTTGGCCTCCAGTTGCATCGGGGAAGGATGCCTGGAAGTCAGGCGATAGTAAACGCTCGACATGCGTTGCTGATCAGTACCTGATGATGTTCCAATGGCAGAGTCAACCAAATCTTCGACTTGTCGACGGATTGCAAGCTGTGACCCGATTTGCCAGGGCAGATGAGAAGTGATGAAAGAAGGGCATGATGGTATAATCGCAGGAATCCAGGGGAAAAATTTGGCAAAAGGTAAGAAAGGGACGGAGGCCTGTATGGTTAATAAAAGGGGGAACGCGAACTTTTCACTCTCTAAGGCACCGATGGCCTTCCCAAAGCAAAAGGATGTGATCATGTCCAGTGTCGCACAACGGAAACCCAAAAATAGGTTACAGGGACCGTCAGAGAGCATCACTTTGTCAATAAGCTTTTCAATCTGAATAAAGTTCAATTTGGGATAAAGGACGGCCAGATTGAAACTCACGTGCTCTTGAATACTGTCTTCCGCATCCATGACAGAACGCCGCGAGAATAGAGGGCTAAGAACGCTGCGTCTGTCTTTGGCTTCATAAGGGTTGATCGTACCGAATGTAGACTGGTCCACGCCGAAGCATCTGTAGAATGATGGTTCCTTCTTGTACTTGTGCTTGAGGGAATATATGTCACGGTATGCACATGGGTCGTTGAAGTGTAGCTGTCGGCTTTGTAGGCTGCGTCCAGAGTCAATGAAAAGCTGAAATACCTCGTTGGGTCCTATTCGAACTACGGTGCCTGAGAGAGAGAGTATATTAGCGAGCCACTTGGGCTGATAATGGACATATCATACCATATACAATGTGCATTTGACGGAGTTCATTCAAAAACTCACCACCTCGAATGATTTCATGATATGCTCTGTAGAGAGAAGTAGCCGCTGCAAGTCTTGGACCAGGAAACCTAGTCAGAGGATGAAACAAGAGGCGCCAAGATATCACGAATGTTCGATAAAACACGAAAGCAATGCACGTAAAAAGACAGAGTTGCATATCCGGGATAGCGTCTCCCTTGTGCTGTGTAGCGCGATTTATAGCCTGGGAGAACAAATTTGCAGGTAAGTACGACTTCTAGAGCCCGACTGTCGGTAGTGTTGTCTTGAGAGCTGAAAGGTGGGTTTCCAAGGCCACCAGAACTTTTGGAGAACCCCAAGTAAAAAAACTTGCATGAAGTTGGCAAATTGAGCGACAAATTCGTCATAATTTCTAGGATACAAGACGCGAAAAACGCTTGCGGTGCGTGTTGACCCATCTTTGCGTCACTGAAAGCTTATATTACCATACGTGCGTCTCTAGGCCATTGTGATTGTCGAGATGTCATGCAAGTCTCAAAGTGTGCAGGACCGTTCCCAGTTAGTGCGATGGAGTGGGAATGAGCGTACCCAACGATGGAAGCCATAGAGTATGATAAACGATTGTCGAATGAGTTTTCAAATCTCCAGTTGGTATCGGAGGGGCAAGAGTGTACTTTGACAAGTGATGTGAAGATGACTTTGACATCTCGAGAAGTCTAGTCTATCGGGATTCGAGAAGCAGCAGGAAGAATTCCAGAAAGAACCAACCAAGCACCAACGCTAACAGGTTCAGATTGTCTCCTGATCACCGGGTCTATGGTTGTCCAATTCAATGATGTATGTGCCTCAGATGTTCTAAATTGATTAAAAGGTATTTCGGGGACCTTACTAGTACATGTAGTACCGCCGTGTAAACGATACAGTATCTTATATTACAACAAAAATACTAGTAAGAGCAAAACACATTAACAAGCAATGGGGAGATAACTAAGAAAAATGTACAGATAAGAGTAAATATGCAACTTCGATGCTCCCAAGGCTCGGGTTTCCATAAATTTGAAGACTTCTGAACAGGTTTATCACAGTTCTCGTCTTCGGGGCGAACTAGCACCGCTCCAAGTACCATTGTTCACGAAACCAGGTAAACTTCTATTACGTCCATACGAGCTGGACGTGCTCGTGATATCTCCATCGTCGTATCTAGTCTCCCTTTCTCCAGATACGAAAGGAGATTCTCTGGTTGGAGTGTGCGCAAGGAGTAGTTGCTTTCGACAAAAAGTAAATAAAACCCTGAGAAACGACGGTGAGGAGGGAAGGACATACCTGAGCTGGAGAAATAATGCCCACTACTCCAACACCACTCTTTTGTTTCCTCAGAATAGGAGTCTGAAGTGTCGTGTCGCATTTTTTCCCAATCGTCCCCATGCCAAATCTTGAGCCATCTTGAAGCTCCCCGTCGGGGTGAATGATGCGAGGCGTATGTTCTTCTTGGTCGGAAGTGGTACCATTAGCAATGATGAAAACACCAATGAAAGTCGCTGCACATCCGTATAAAAAGGTAACGATCGCGTGAAATCCTGCTTTTCTAAAATCACCATATAGGATGGCACTGCCTGTGATTGCCGACAGAGTGAAGAACACGAATTGGATAGGGATCACAGTCTGTACCATAAATTGGGGCGCAAGTCGAGAAACAGCCCAACGAACATACCTTGCTGTCGAAGCGCATCAATGCTCGGTTGAGATACCTGATTTGTCCAATCCCAGTGCCCAAAAGTATCTGGATTTCAGAATATTGAGCAAGAATACTACTTGGAGAACTGCATAGACTTACAAAAATGAGAGGATACGTGATCCATTTCGCAAAAATCCCATACCAATTGAGTGAAATGAGAGTAGAAAGTGCTTTCGTAGATAAAACAGTAAAACCACCAAAGAGAGCGCATAGACCAACATCAATAAACACATAAACGCGCCCCATTCTGCCGTGCGACAAGCCGGCAAGAAAGACCGCACCAACAGTGTAGGTGCCGACATATATGAGGAAGGGTGTTTGTTTGATCGCTTCAAGCAGCTGACGAGAATCCAATCTTGCATCAGAGGCATTTGACGAGAGAACAACAGTCACAGCGCCAACAATTGCAATGCAGATGCCAAAGAAATCTCGCTGAATGCTATTCAGTATCTCTTTGGACGTATTGACAAGACATAAATATACCTTTCGAAAATGTTCACTCAGCATGAGAGGAGCAAATACACAATTGGCAATGAGAGCAAACTAGAAAACATTGTCATAAGATTTCATTCCTAGCAAAAATTCATGTTATTCACAGTCCCCAGCGGAGCCACCACAGACGCAGGGGCAAATGCATAGGATATGAAGTTACCCAGCTCGCCAACGTTCATCAGGGTAAAACCAGTCCACCTGGAGCCTAATGAGCACACTGGAGCAATGCACTCGAAAATGGATGCTCACCACAGTTTAGATTTCAGATAGGCAGTTTCATTCGTTTGCTGGTCTTCATCACCTGCCCATCCTTGAGAGGACTCTGAGCCGTGCACCACGTTCCCATCGACCGGAAGTATAGCTGCCTGTTTAATCTTGTTCGGGAGCTTCTTGAATGATAGTATTCGTCTGAAAAGTTCGGGGTTGCAAGATTCGTGTTCCGGAAGATCGTCCTCCCGGTCGAGGGTGATATTATTTCCGGAACGATGGGAAAGCAGGGGCTGAGATTCAAGGATGGGGGTATGCCACCGTGGAGGAGTTAAAGGTTCAGTGATAGTGTCTGAGTCCTCGTCTCGTTCGTTTGGACTTGGTGCATATGATGAACCTCGTCTGGGAGTCAACAGAGATCTTAAGTGCCCACTCCCATTAGCATGAAAGTATTTTTGCGCATCTAATCGCTTATGTGCCAACTTTTGTAGATTGAGTGCAAGGGATATTAGGACATTGCCCGATATTGCGACGACAATGCCGATGACAGTTTCTATTGGCAAAGAAGGAAAATCGTCCATCTCAGTGCCAGAACAGACGGCCGATAGTTTGAGGCGATGGCTACACTGATGGCAACATGCACCGAGCACCCGGAAGTGAAAATGCGAGAACCTCGTTTTGAAGGAGGAGAAGTGACGTTTGAAATGGTCACATGTCCCCATTACTTTTGCCTCGGCCTGTGTTCACATTCCCCTCTCATGCGTCCTCATCACACACAACACTCCCTATCCGGATTTCCAATTCACTCAGCAGCATTTGTCACCCCAAATGATATCGTCATTGGTGGTGGCGGTGGCTCATCGAAAAGCGGTGTAAAGAACAAGCTGGTGTGGATCCAGCTCAATTACCCCGCGTACCGGAACTCAACCAGTCTTACAGCGGTTGTACTCTATAGGCTCGGACAGGTCTATGATTCTCAAGAATGAGATAGATGTGGAAGATGCCCCAACGAGTATGGCCGTTGACCTTGAGGTAGGCACTAGTCACTTCGAATGCTGGGATGATACTAACTTACCGAAGTCGAGCAAAATTATATGTGGCATTAACAGCCCCCCTGCAAAGATAAAACAGGGAGAAAATGTGAATTGTCGGTTGTTCGGACTGAATGACGATGTGTATGTGTATTCGTCGCGAATACTCATCAACTTGCCGAAGCACCTCCCAGGTTTCATCCAGACAAATCCATAAGCACCCTACCACCAGATGAGGATGACTATCAAGTACAGTTTTATTACTTTTCGGAAATCAGAGAGTTGAACAGGTCACAGAAGGTCACAGTGCTTTCCCCGAAAGGTAACTTGGTCGCAGTGGCAGGTTGTCATAATGTATGCACCAATCTTCCGTTCTTAGCTTTTATTCTGAAATCGTTCTAGCTGTCTCTTTTGTCATTTCCCAGTCTTATACCGGTCGCTTGCTCTGTTCAGCTGGAAAAAGAGATTTACGATGCTACTTTCTCCTCCACCGGCGAGACTGTAAGCTTGTTGCCAATTCAGTACTCATCAGACTTAATTGCTCAATAGTTCGTGGTTGCAACGACGCACAGTCTTCATGTTTACTCTACAAAAATGCTTGCCATGCCAGCACCGTTGAGAAAGAGCAAAAACAAAAACAACACATTCATGGAAAAGACAGAAGGTCTGGAGCTTCTACAAACAATAGATCTGCCCAATTCGATAGGTGGTCCAGGAGCTTGTACTTTCCGATCAGTGAGGTACGTATGACGCTGTGGGAGGCTTCAGTACACGTTAAGGCTAGTTCCAGATATCACCCGTGTAACGATGACGTGGTATATACTGTCATCAATGCTTCCCTGCCCCGTGGGCGTGGTCGCAAAACGCCAGCGCGGAGAGGATACATCCTCAAGTGGAACACCCAAACATGGACTCTGGAAAGGCACAAAAAAGTTGGTGACAAGGGTTTAACCGCTTTTGATATCAGGTCAGTAACAATATGAACTAGTCTGGCTGTATATTACCGACATGTCTTCTCCAGCTTGGATGGCCGATTCTTGGGTTATGGCTCATCGGATCTATCAATAGGGATTTTGGACACCAAAACCCTGACTGTTGGTGATGCTAATATACACCTATCATCCCTCTCTAATTTGGCTTCTCTTAGCCATTGTGTACCATATTGAAAGCACATGAATTCCCACCAACTGCTGTCAAGTTTGATCCAACCACGAAACTTATAGCATCAGGAAGTGCAGACAGTACTCTTCGTATCATTGCCATACCAGAAGTTATTGGAGGTTTCTGTGAGTAGACTGAACATGATTCCTAAAACTTGGCTGATCCGACTCGAGTAGCTTGGACCGTTATCATCTTGGCGCTGATGGGAATCCTGGTAGTCATTATCGCAGTTGTCATGCAAGACAAGCAACTTGTGTGGTAAGGTCCACGAGGTTGGACTTGATTTATGTACGAAAAACATTGTTAAGGTTCCTGTCGTGTTTATATAATTAAGTCTTAATCGTAATCATCTTCCTCTACTAGCTTCCGTTTGACCTCGCCCGAGTTGGGAGTCGTTTGTACTTCCTCCATGCCGTCGCTCTCTTCATCGTCCCCACCTGCGAATAGACCGTCTTCTTCCTCGCCAGCATCACTTCCTTCATCCACTTCTTGTGTGCTTGCTCCGGCAGCTGGAGTTCCAAACATCTCAATATCAGAGGGTGTGGCAATTGCACTGATTGGAAAAGGAGCTTCTTGAGATTCTTGAGGCACAGGTTGAAGAGTTGGGACAGGTGCTGGCTCCATATCCTCATCCATGTCCTGTTCTTCTAGTTCTTCCAGCTCTTCCTCCTCTTCTGATTCTTCCACATCATCCATTTCGTCGTAGATTTTGACATCAGGAGGAGGTTTATTTGGAATAATATTGAAATCCACATTTGTGAGGCATTCTGATTGTGGTGGCAGCCGCACACCAAATACTTCAGGAACGGCAGGCAGAGGCACTGCATTGACCTCATTTGCCATTGAAAGAATATACTAGATGGAAGAATGGTTGAGTAGAGCTCAAGTAGTCTTCTACCATCGCACCTCTTTCGGAACGCGACCACCGAACTCCCAGCCGACACGTGCTTGTACAGCGAGAGTTACATCGTTCATCTCAACCTTACCTCCCCTCCCAGCATGCTCAGCGTATACACTTGCATCTGTCAACACCTGTGCAGTGTATCGATGCGAAAATTCAAGGAGTTGGTGTAGGACCCCTGGCTGAGCATCTTGAACACTTGGACTTGAGGACAACAGAAGAGCCACTGCGCGAGCTGTGCTTGGAATATTCTCCGTCTGCCGTGAAGATAACGACAAGGTTGTCATCTTGGCGTTATTGTGCTGCTCGTTGCATTGCTGTTACCAATTAGCACAAATCATTAGCTGGGCATTATTTGGCCGTATTGATCTGTGGCCTCGAAGCTAATTGCCGGGGTGGTTGCGTACACAAATTATTCACGAATTATTGTCACCGACGCATCCACCGGATACTTATTCTCAGCTAATTGGAGCCCCTGACTCGAACCCGTGCCAATGAGGTCTCCGGAGTGGCATAACACGTGCCAGGTCAACAACCAATCAGATTGGAGCACTGACCAGTATGACAAAGCGAATCATATTTGTATCAGGAACTTTTCCACTTTCTTCCATTAGCCACGATCTGTCATGTTTCGCTCTACAATTGCCAGACCTTTGCTTGCAGCTGCTCGACCAGCTTCGATGCGTCCTGCTGCACGGCCAGTCATCGCGACTCGCTATTATCACGAAAAAGTCATCTCTCATTATGAACGGCCCAGAAACGTATGTGTCTCACTTTTCAGTGGGAGCACACAAAGATTCTTTTATCTGATAACACATCCTCTGCTCTTTAGGTCGGCTCTCTTCCCAAGAATGATATAAATGTTGGAACCGGGCTCGTAGGAGCACCTGCGCAAGTATTTTTTTGTGCTAGCTGCAATTATTCTCCGGAGCTAATCGGTTTCCTATAGTTGTGGGGATGTTATGAAGTTGCAAATTCGTGTGGATGAAAATGGAATCATTTCAGACGTCAAGTTCAAGACGTTCGGATGTGGGAGCGCTATTGCTTCAAGTTCGTACATGACTGAACGTGTCAAGGGTCTGAGTTTGGAGGAGGCTGGTGAAATCAAGAACACTGAGATTGCCAAGGAACTCTGTCTTCCCCCCGTGAAACTGCATTGCTCAAGTTTGTTCAGTTATACCTTCAAATTTCCTATCACTAAATAATGCTTTACAGTGCTGGCGGAGGATGCCATTCAATCGGCTATCCGTGATTACCGCTCTAAACGACAGCAAGTAGGGCAGAATCAGAGTTTCGTCAACGCAGCTCAAACAAATGGCGAGGCTCCAACACCAGTAGCTCCCTAAAGCCAGGTCTTTAGGGTTTACTATCAATATCTTTCTCCCTGTTCTTTTCGTCAGCTGCCTTTGATTATGATTCTGCACGATGTATCACTATCCATTTTATGCATGCTATTCATTGTCTGAATAGATCTCTCAATCAACCTGAAGGTACACACAAAGCTTAGGTGTGCTGTTAACCCGCAAAGGAAAAGGTTCCTGAGCCAAACCATTTCTCGTTGGCCTCCTTCACTCGTTGTGCCATCGTTGCTTTATTAGTGAGTTCAAAACCTGACAAAAATGTCAAATTTTGAACCTTGGGTATCCAGACCAACTCACCTTGAGCTGGCGTCACACTTAATGATGTTGCTGTGCCCGAGATCTGAGCTGCCTGAGCTGATCGAGTAATCGCAGCAGTTCTGAGCTTGTTTGCTTTTGAAAGCTTCGCTGCAATGAACGATGAGTATTTGAGCTTATTGCATCACCCATGTCAACACTCACCTCGACTTTTAGCATCTCCCATTCCAGCACGGACCTTGCCTGTCCCAACTCCAATGAGGCCCAGACCCTTGGTCTGATCGAATGCTCCAACCTCCTCTTCTGCTTCACCAAATGCCATTCGGTTCTGAAGCTTGCGTAGTTCTGTTTGGGCATAAGCCTCCTTCGCCTTGCGTGCCCTAGACAAGTTGCATATTAATTCGTGTCTGAATCAACCTAACTCCCAGACCCACCGTTTACCTCCTCTTCGCTTCTTTGGACCATCACCAGGAATGGGAAGTGCTTTGGTAACTTTAGCTGGGGGTGGGGCGGCAAGTCGATCAATGTGCTTCTCGATCTTGTCCCGCAATAATTCCCCGTATGAACCTGAAGAAATCAATTAGATAAAATAGGCTCGAACTTCACTTTTCGAGAATCACCATCACGTCGCATCCGCTCAAGGTCCATTCGAGCGGCCAGCACACTCTTCGCTCCTACGGTTCGTTGCACCTTTAATTGATACTCCGGTGGAGTTTGCACGACCAACTCAGACTGAAAAATGAACCCAGTGTGTCGTCGTTGTGTTGCAGTCGAGAATCCCGCTGTAATCTTCTTCTGGGCACCCAAGAGCTAGAGAGATATGGGTATTCAATGAGTGGCGAGATGATATGACATACATGAACATTACATGCTGGCATTTTAGCCAATCCAGCCAAACCTCCAGCAACTCCTAGCAATTTCGCAGCTGTAGTAGTACCAATAATAGCTGACAAATTGGGGGCAAGCACATTCATTCTCGAGCTGACGTACATGAAAATCTGAAAGATAAGAGTTGGCATTCAGTTGTCATGAGATATAAACCGTTCCACACCTGTTTACGGGCCTCCTCTAGCCTATCGGCAAGATTGCAAGCCTTGTCTATGGCCTTCCATTCTTTATCAGAAAGCCGCCTACCCGATGATGTGGATGCGGTGACAACTACGCTCATGATGATGGCGGGGGGTAATACTCCGTTCAGGTTTACTTTTGTCAAATCCTGTAAAGGCTGAGCAATTTGTGAATGTCATCTGGAGGAACTGACCTCAGCATCTGCCAATACCCGCACAGAACGTATATACATGGCAGGATCGGTGACGAGTTGTTCAAGCTCAGGAAATCTTCTTGCATAATGATCTCGGATGAACTGTGAAGGTCATCAAGAAACCCGACTTGGAATTGTAATATAACTCACCTACCTTGTTGACAATGAGAATCTCGTTTTCTACATCTACAGACAGATTATTTGCTTGCACAATAACGTTGTATTCTGGATTTGAGTGAGCAGGAAGCACCATTTGCGCTGCAGATGATGGGTTTTCCCGATATCTTTCAATCTCCTGTAGAACTGATAAACAACAAAGTATTTTGAGGGGAAGTACAGCCGTACTTTCAGGACATCCATCATTCGCTTGCTGCTCTCCAATTTTGCAATCTTTCCAATGTCGTCGATATCCCCAAGCTCCATTTGCTGCACGTCCTCAGCATCCAACTCATCTGCAGGTTTCACTCCTCCTTCCAGTACAAGTCCTACTTCGCCCTCATCTGTTTCTTCTTCCTCTCCTCCTAACATTTCATCATCAGACACGAGTGCTTCTGCTTTACGTTTTTGTCCAATATTTGAAGATGCTTCGGCTAGAGTAGAAGATGGCAGTGTTTCAGATTCTTGTCCCTCTTCCTCATTCTCTTCTCCAGAAAGCCCCGTTAATTCTGCCAAAAGTTCATCGGCAAGTCCACTCATCACTATACAGGGCTGACTTCACGGTAAACACGAACCGAACGGGTCCCCATCATTTGGAGTATCCCACGGTATAATAGTTTAAACTAGTGAAGTCACATTGTTGTGATTCTGTGTGACAAATTACAATTGTAATTCTAAGGCGAGATATCATGAGCTAGGTCCTTGACTAACGAAAGCCGTACAATAGAACAGCACTCTCTGCTAGGAAGCGATGTTGACATTCCAGGCTGCCCAGCAAATTTCAGCAGATGACGTAAATGACGTCATTCTGATTGCCGTTAGTCGTGACAAATGCCGACAATTAATTACATTCTCTCTGTTGCCCCTCCTTTTCTCTTCCACTCAGTCCTTTTCTCTGTAGGCTCAGCGTCCTCAAGCGAAATGCCTCCGAACGTTGTTGAAGCTTTTAAGAGTAATGTTCACTGCTGACCGTGTTCCTCCATTTCCTTCTCAATTTTTTCTAGACCTCATTCGCCATGGCAAACATCATCATGCCGTACGTTCAGACGCTGCCAAAAACCGCGATGAGCAGAACACTCAGCTCACGCAAGCTAACTCACGTGCTCCACGTCAACAGGAACAACCACATACCATGACACATGCTGCACAACACAATGATCAGCAATCCAGGAGGTCCCCACCTGCACGCGAGATTGTGCAAACTATGGTGGACGAAGAGCGTGAGAGCAAATTGAAGATGCCCATGTACAAGGGCCTTGAAAACTTTAGACTCCTAGAGAAAATGGGCGAGTGAGTTTTGTTGACAGATGGTCGGTGATCATGCCTGATTGCTTTTCATAGTGGTGCTTTTTCAAACGTGTACAAAGCGGTTGAAGTATCTTCCGGAAAGAGCGTCGCAGGTTTGCGTCTGTGTTCTAAAACCTTCGTCGTTTTTCTTACCTGCAATCGACAACAGTTAAGATCGTTCGGAAATATGAACTCAATGCCTCTCAGGTTAGTGTCTTCACTTATTGTCAATTCAATATCCTTTTTTCTTTCAAAATTTCAACTGATCGATTCTCTACTGCGTGCGCCTTCTCACCATCCCCAGGCTGGTGAAAAGCACTTGAACCAGTTGTTCAAGAAGAAGCCGCGCGTAACAGAGGTGCAGTTGTTTTATGTCCTTGACTCTCATCAGCACATCGGAATCCTGATATCATACAATTTCCTAGCGTGCAAATATCCTCAAAGGTGCTGGATCCGATTCTCGCATTTTACATAGCTCATATCTTTCTAGAGGTGCAGATAATGCGCGGTATCAATCACTCCTCGATTGTCAAACTGTACAGTTTCTTTGAAACCTCGGAACATTACTTCTTAATAATGGAATGTAGGTAATCTGATTTTTCTTATTGAATTTCGTTAAGCACCCTCCAGTAATGGGGGGAGGAGAACTATTCCATCAAATTGTCAAATTCACGTACTTCAGCGAAAACCTTGCTCGACACGTTATCCTGCAAGTTGCGCATGGAATTCGGTATCTCCATGAAGAACGTGGAGTCGTGCACCGTGACATCAAACCGGAAAACTTACTTTTTGAGCGTATTGAGATTGTCCCTTCAAAATATCCCATTGTACGTCCTTACGATGAGGGTAAAGAGGACGAGGGCGAATTTATCTCCGGAGTTGGAGGAGGCGGCATTGGCACAGTCAAAATAGCTGATTTTGGGCTCAGCAAAGTTGTATGGAACGAGGAGACTATGACCCCTTGTGGCACGGTTGGGTACACAGCTCCTGAGATTGTAAGGGATGAACGATACAGCAAGAGCGTCGACATGTGGGCGCTAGGGTGTGTTCTCTATACCCTATTATGCGGTTTCCCTCCCTTCTACGACGAAAGTATAAATGTGCTCACTGAGAAGGTGGCAAGAGGCTATTATACTTTTCTCAGTCCTTGGTGGGATGACATTAGTTCTGACGGTGAGTTCTGCCTGCGGGGTTATTAAGCTATGAGCTGATCATTCTGCAGCCAAAGATCTGATCAAGCATCTTCTCTGTGTGGACCCTTCTCAACGATATACTATCGACGAGTTCTTGACTCACCCTTGGTGTAATGCAGTCCCTGCACCACCGGCACCGCTGACACCACATAACTACAGCGGTTTCATAGGGGAACCTCTCGATTCTCCGTTGCTCTGTGCTGCCAGAGGTCGTATCCAGGAGGGAAAGAGTCCGGGTATTGCACTCAAAGAAGCAATTGATGTTTCGCATGCCGTACATCTTATGGAAGAAGAAGGAACCAGAAGACGCAAATTTAACGGTCGAGCAGTTGGCGTACGTGGATTTTTGAGTAATTTGAATGAAGATGATGAGGATGAGAGAGGTAATGGGTCCCATAACGGAGACAAGGAACAGAGTGATCAAATCTCGAATCCAGCTACTATCCAGGAGGGTCTTGCAGGATCACGAGACGTTGGTTTGGCTTCGGGTGGCAAAAGATCCCACAGGAAGGAATTTGAGCTCGACATGCGAGGTGCAACGCTCCTCGGGCGGCGTTACAAGAAGAGTACGACAAAGAGCCCGCTATCAACTCAATATATCCAGGCAGAGCCTGATCCACTTCCTGAATTGGCCTCTGGGAATGAATGCATCGGCAGTCCGATGCGCAGTTAGATCCTATGGGCGCAATTCCTCAATTTACTGGTTTGCCCTTCTTTTTCGAATTCTGCTTTAGCTGGTTCAACTTCAGTTGATTGCTTGTCAATTTTCTAGTATAATTCTTTGGGCATTGCCCTGAAACGTTCTCTCATCTAAGAACGTCCTCAGCTGGTGCAGAGCTTTACGGTCTTACTTATCATTCTCACCACTCGTGTATTTCTAGCATGCACAACACTATTATATATTCCTTATTTTCCTTCGCGCTCCTGTCATTTAGAACGCTCAATGAACAGTAACGTTGATGTCTGTATATCTACATTGATCATATTCATGTTACAGTAACGGAGACAAGTCGGGTATCTTGGTCGAAATGATAGAAATATCGCCCATTAATGGACATGCCAAAGGCTTTCAAGCGTTAATTTCCGCCAAATCATTCAATTAGAAAAATACAAAGGATGACAATCTTGCCATTCAGCCGAGAATCAATCGAAAGATCACCTCATCTACGCACTATTGTCAAACGATGTGCAGCGTTTTTTAGATAGACACGAAAATCGATTGTCAAGTCAATATGTTTGAGGTATACAAAAAAACAATTGCTATTCTCCATTTTGACCACGGCGGAGGGGTTAGTCGAATGACGTCGATTTGTTATTGTAAACTATTTTGATAAGGAAGTTCTAGGCTTAAAAGGTCATTGTTTTCGTTTAGAGCCTAATTGGAATGGTGACAACGTTAGGTTATTCATTCATCTCTCGAGGCTTTTTTTTTTGACTATAATCGTAAGGGACGGGGAGAAAGGCTGACTTTACGTGAAAATTCAGGTTAGATGGAAGGGCGGCAAAGAAGAAGAAAAGGAGTGGGGGGGAATGAACACTTTGTGGCGAGTTTTTGATAAGGATAAATGATATAGCAACTGGTTGCTCCTCGGATGTAGTTGGTGGAGGGGACGGGTTGGAAAAAGAGATTTGTCTTTTGCTCTCTTGGACATCGTAACTATATACGTATCACTTAATTGACACAGGAGAGAGAGGCGTTTATGCAGGTCTATAGTACGTAGGGTGGATGGTTCATATTCATTCATTCATTAAACTGGACAGGACACAGTCTCTGTGTGTGTGTGTGTCTGTCTCGGCCGTTTTAGAAGAGAAGCTTCATTTTATTTGACTGCGTGAGCGTTACAATTGACTTTCATAACCGCCTTGCTTGTTTTCTTTAGAATAAGAAAGACGCAACTCGAGACGAGAGAAGAGGAAGAGGAAACCTGGTTTCCTGAAAAATAAAAAATATTTACCCTTTTTTTTTTTCAGGAAACCTTCATTTCATAGTTGAGGGTTAGACTCGGATATATGTATCAGAAGAAGAAGAAGAAGAAGCGGGCTTTTCTGGTGACGTTGATGATGATCAAAGAAACCTCAACGTTATCAATATGGCTTTTCCAAATGGAGAAAGTGAGTGTGAGTGAACAAAAAAAAAGGTTTGGCCGCCGGGTTCAACGAATTTTTTTGGAAAAAAAAAAGTATTATGGCATTTAGATAACATCTGAAATGAAAAAGGGCACGGATTCAATTGAGTTTGTATTTGAATGTAAAATTGATCGGTCCTACTGTTCTCTCTCGTATAGCTGTCAATAGAAAGACAAAAAAAAAGGGGGTGGTAGGTAAAAATATATACTACAGTTTTTTTGTTGTTTTTACTATTATGAACCAATAACGGAAGATCTGTTATCATAAACCAACTGGACAGATTTTATGCATACCTTGGTTCGCGACTTTTGTTTTTTTGATGGGCGCGCGATTAGGTTTTTCTTTTTTTTTTTTTTTTGAAAACAAAGTTATGTGTGAGAACATTCCAAAACGTGGATCAAAAATCGTGAACGTGGGTCGATCTTCAACGATGACAAAAGTGCACTACACTCTTTGTGAGATCAGCATGATATTAATAACCAACACTGTCTTCATGTCACAACTTCCAAGGCACTGGTATATGAACAAGAGCAAGCAAATAGAGCTTCTTTTGACAAAAAAACTGTGTTCAACTGTTTGATATCCACCAAAAGAGAGAGAGAGAGAGAGGAAATGAGGTGCATTTGTAACAACGGATCAACCGGATCGCAATCGAGCACCCGGCAACATTTAAATGATGACAAAGAAGGTCAAACATCCATCTCAATTTCACTCGCACCATTCCTTATGGATCTGTTGTGTCAGAAAGTTGATGCATCTTCACCATTTCTGTTGAACACATAACCCTAGGTACTATCACAGCATTCACAAGGTAACAAACCAAACACTAGTAGACAAAAAATCAATTTCACACGTGATGAACTGGTCCGTGCGCGATGATGGGGTATATAATCAACTGTCTTGGCATTTGAACACTTCATACTTACCTTGATGGCACAAGCCCCTTCAGGTACATGGGTTTGTGGGCCGTGGAAGCTCTCCATAGCACGGCGACCATTGTCCTCAGAGGGAGTCTGCGGCTTGTATGGGCTTCGGCTTATGCACTGTCTCAATATTTTCCTGTCCTGCTTTGGCCACTCTGGCTGGGCAGGCTTTTTTTTTTATGTCGGTCGAGTGTTCTAACCCTAACCCTATGTAACAACATTTGTATCTATTTACAATTATTTGTATGAGAATTTTATCTCGCTCCCAAGGACTTGGTGGAGTTGTCCGTGGGATAAGGCCTTTGCGTGATCGCTCGATGGGTTGTTCTACAGTCTGGCAGTTGACTGTTACAAGGCAGGATTTTTTCTGAGAACTTCTAATGGGGAAACGCCCTGTGGGATTTGAATGGCGTGTATGATCAATCAATCCTGTATGCACGTTTCGAGGGAAATCCTTTCTCTCTCAATTTCTGTTGGAATAGAAACCCCCTAAATGTAAGTCATTCACGAGAAAAAAATAGAATGTAGAGAAAACAGCTTTGAACATTCCAAGGTGTTATTGTTTAGCATCTTTCTCAAGTTACCATATCATCATCATCGCACTTCTTCTTCTTCACACCTCAGGAAATGACACGATCATAGTTAGGGGTTGCAATGTCACATCGCGAAAGAATCACAGATAGTGCAGATCGGAAACAAGATCATCACCGCATTGGTGAGAAAAAAAAGATTGTTATAAATAAATAAAAATGCGTCCATGAGAAAAAGGGGGTAAGCGTGAGTTGTCGCCGCTGATCACTGCCCAGAAAAGATTCAGCCTGAACTGATGAGACTAGGACTTTTGTTTGACACACAACTAGACTAGAATAAATTGGGGATAGGTAGCCCTTGCCAAGATCCTCCAGATCGATAGAGAGAGAAGAAACTCGATGTTTGATGAACTTATGACCAATGATTTCATTTTTGTGTTTTTTTTTAGGTTTGATTTTCCTTCTTCTTCTCTACGCGGAAAAAAAAGAAGATCTCAAGGTGCACGATGAGACAATGCGGCGCGGCAGAAGGTCATGATAACCATCCATCAAGTGTTCCTTTCCAAAAAAAGGGGTATCATAAGACACGCTTTTGCACTGGCGTTTGACTGACCATTATGAGATGGCCAATGCAACACACATGCAAACGAGCGAGTCCTATGGAAATAGCTTATGCGGGAATGTGACTGTCATTGGTCATTTGAACTCACATTGAAAAAGATCTCTTTAGCGACGACGTCATTCTCATCCCAGTGGGAGACCATATCTATTCTAAACGAGCCCTCCTCCAATTAGCCACGGGAACTGTTTGTTTGGTGAGCGATGTACCTTCCTCCCTGACCCAAGTTCCTTGTCGTCTGTGTCATCACAACATACTTGCTAACAAGTGGAAAACTGTCAACCAAGGAGAGGAGCAACAGTGAACACGACGTACTATCCATGAGGCTGGATTTCCAACATACGCTCTTTGACCCGCTCTCCAATCTCCTTGTTCCATCCTTTTATACGGTCGTTTTGGTCTTTGATGTCAGGCCAGGTGTTATCTTGAAATGTGGCCAAAAGAAGTTTCTTGATATAGACTCTTAGTGACTCTGAGTCGAATTTGCATGTTGGTTTCGGGGAGGCGGCAGTGGAACGAAGAGGAAGGGGAGAACGAAGACCGGTTGGGGAACGGGTGTAAGAGGATGACATGAAATTGATGAAAGCAGGATGTTGTTGGTTGTTTGGCTGTACTTTTAGGTGCTGTAGCGATTCATGCTCGTACGTGATGACTCCCATTGGCATTCCGTCTGCAGAAAATCATTTCGAGCAGAGTAATGAAGACTCACAGTACTACTCTGCAGCGTTTGATACCAGTGCATCATTTACCATGAATCCACTTTCGCCTCACCCGCCACGGACACCAAGAAGCCACAAGGAAGAAAGTAGAAAAAGTGTGCAAAGAACGGAGATGGACGAGGAAAGACGTGTCCGGAAGGAGGATGTGTGGAGGGAAGTATTTCTGACGAGTTATGGTCGTGACAAGGCATTTGTAGGTGGATTGTAATGGTTAAAATTAATACTGAGGTGGATGGTAGAAAGTGATTCAGTATTCTATTCGCGTGTGTCTACTATTCCATGGACGAGTTGGTACCTTGCGAAGGATATCTGCAGGGTTGGTAGCAGGGCTGAGGTCGACGGCATCTGGACTGTCGATGACGAGGTTAGTGTGGTTGCTGTCAATGGAACGGGTGCTGATGATGGATTGCAGGAAAACATTACTGTTGTTTAACTGGCTGGGACCTCTGACGGAGATGATGAAACAAGAAGGAATACCGTACACTAGTGAAGGGAGCAAGGAGGCATTGCTGCAGAGGGTGTTGTACGCGCCACCGCCGGTGCTACTTGAGTTTGTGAACGCGATTGCGGACGACGTGGGGACGTGGTCGAAGCTGGGGTTGTTGGGAAAGAAGACGGGGGAGCGGGCGGGACGGGTGGCGGACTGGTGTTGGTTTATGTCTACGTGGGTGGGACTGGCAAAGAATGGGCTGGAGCAGCAGGTTGTTCAGAGGCAAAAGGAACAAGGTAAGATGGGACAGGGAGAGAGAGCCAGGCTGAATGTGTGATGACAGTGGAAGAGCGAGTGTACCGGGAAAGTGTCAGCGGGGCAGGGACGAGGAGGAAGGAGGATGAAAAGGAGTTGGAGCAGCTGGAAGAGGACGGGTACTGGCTGGGGATGACTCGGGCGAAGCTAGTGATGGATTTGATATTTGTTTGTGAGTGAGAGCACTGGCACAAGAGAGAAGATGGCTGACGGTGCTGTGCAGCGTACGATGTGTTTAGGATCCGGCGGGGTCAGGACACGGTGAAGGCAGTGGCAGGACTAACATCGGGTGTTCTGAGGTGAGCCGGGTATGGGCAGCAGCAACAATGGAACTAACGGCGACGGCAGCTGTGCAAAAGCGTACCATCGACACCGCAGAGTGCTTACAAAGTAGCTAATGAACTAGTACTATTTTCTGGACTCGCGGAGGACTGCGAGCTGGGCGTCGAGGGCGGCGACGCGGTGAGCAGCCTGGTCCATGTGTTTCTCATGGGCAAGGGTGAGCTGGGCAAGCTGGAGACTCTGTGGGAGGTGAGTGCGGGTTGCAGGCGAGGACGGGCTGACTGACGCACGAGATGGACGGCAGAGGCGAGGAGGAGGACGGGGACGGCGGCAGGGAGGGTGGCGGAGTACCACAGCACATGGCGGCGAGTCATCGGAGGCGTGGGAATCATGGCCTGGCTCCCGCTGGCTGTGTACGGCGCATCCACTGCTGCCTTTCTTGTCCTCGCTGTCCTCTGCAGGCCGCAGCTCTTCCGCCGTCAGTGACTCTGTCCTCTCCGCCGCCCGTGCTCACCTCCACACAGTCCTCGACAGCCTCGCCGCCGCCCTCGCCGCCCACCCCTACGGTCAGCCCATCCTCTTCCTTCTCATCCTCCTCACCACCATCCGTCAGTCCTTTTCTCTTCTCCCATCGTCTGCTCATCTCTCTGCAGCGCCCCTCCCGCTCTACTCCACCCTCATCCTCCTCTCCGGCTACACCTACGGGCCCTGGCTCGGCGCCCTCATTTCCTATTTCGCTGCCTTGTCCGGCGCCATCCTCGTCTTCACCCTCTCTCGCTCGTTCCTGCACTCCGCCATCTCGTCCTGGCTTAATGTCTATCCACCCATCAAACGTGTCGTCCGTGCTATCGAATGCCGCCCAAAACTCCTCTTTCTCATCCGCCTCGCCCCATACCCGTACAATGTCATGAACTGTCTCCTCGCTGCTGCACCCTCTCTCTCCCTCCACACCTACACCGTCTGCACTGCCCTCTCTCTCTTCAAGGTCATCATTCACACCACCATCGGCGCTTCCATCCACTCCTTCAGTGACTACCACCAAGATCACACCCTTCCTAGAATATGGACAGCTGCTGGCATCCTTCTCTCCATCGCCATCTTCATATACCTCTCTGTCATCGCTCGCAGAGCAGTCGATGACCAGTTACACATCGTCAACGACGACCTCGAACATGCTCCTCCAATGGCAGAGTCCCCCTTTCGTTCTCATCACCCCGCATTGATTCCGCTCGAGCCAGAAGCTCAACCATAGACTTTGATATCTAGGATTACTATTTAAGCCTGTACTATACTTATATTCAACATATCGCCATGCACACACATTGACATACACGTGTGTGTGTCTTGTCCCCTCTTTCAAACCAGGGTGCTCTCGGCTGCTCCTAAAAATTGGCTGATCATGCTCATTTCCGACCAAGCTTCTTCTCTTTTGCAAACTCAGGGTTTCCATCACAAAATCCTAAATATCTTGCTTTCTATCCAGCCTTTACCATTTTCGTTTCTGTTTTTATTTCCTCCGGAAGAGTGGAGTTTAGGAGGGGGAGAGAAAGAGAGAGAGAGAGGTAAAGGAGAGGTTAACTATTAATGAAGGTTGTCTTTGTGCGTGTGTGTGAATCACCGCCGTGGTATCGTGTGATGATCTATATTTTACACACGCCAAAAGGTTTTCACACGGATCCCAAGCTTTCGAATTATGCCCGACCGGGTATAGTGTGCCCATTGAAACAAAGAAACTTGGCTTTGACACTTGGTGATGATGACTCAAAAGCCCTACGAGAAGAAGAGAGAGAGACGGATTGGATGCCCTTGAGGGTCTTTTTTTTTTTTTTACCTATATGTATATATCAAAAGGTTGCACATGGAACATGTCAATGGAACTATTCTTAATCATCGGCATCAATCACTCATCCTCCCATTCTAATAAAAAGATGGCATGTTCATGTCCCAATTACAAAGGGGGTGACGGAGATTCAAAAACACACACTCAATTCCGATCTACTCACGACCAAAGAAAAAAAAAAAGAAAGACATGCGCACACACGCATTACACACACAGACCCGAGTTTCAAAAGAAATAAATGAAAAACCGACGGTGCTTGAGCACCGTTGACTTGGGTTATATGATTGATTGATTGATGCTGATTGAATTAGTGTGACTTCGGAGATTCGGAGTTGGGTCATATTGGACGCTTCTCTCTCTCTCCCTGCCGCTCTGTCTCTTTGTCTCTCCGAGAAAGAGCTACCGATCGGGGGTGAGGAGAGGAGATCAGGGAATCCATCAATGACGCATGAAAGGCGGAGTCAACTCTCTCCCTCTCCCTCCTCTATCTCGGCTCCATTGCTTTTCGATCAGAACTTCTTTCCGGAAAACCATAACATGATCAAATCTAAATCCAAAATCACATCTCAACCTCAACAGCCTCAACAGCCTCAAAAAAAAAGGGGTGGGAGGAAATGTCCCTCGTCACCATCATTTCAGATATCAGATCTCTATCAAAGGAAAAATGCTGACCTCTACAAAAAAAGAAAGAAAAAAAAAACAGGTCCTTGGGAGGGAAATTGACCCGATTTGGAGTGGTTATATATAGGATCTAGATTTATTTGTCACATCTGTTCGGCTCATCAAACAAAAAGACGCAGCTGATCATCCTATCTTGCCTATACCAAAACAAACTAAAACATCATCACCCTCAAAACAAAAACTTGACCCAGGTCGATGAGAGGGAGAGCATGTGTGTGTGTGTGAGAGTGTGTGTGAGAAAGAAAGCGCATTTAGAGCGGAAAAACCAAAAAAACTAGTCCATGACAATAAAAATAGACATGATACCATCATCTCAAAAACAGAACACGTGGACGGACGATCCCGAATAACAAGAGATGAGTTAGCTCGTCTCTTACAAAAAGGAAATTCCACCCCGCTTTAAATGCCCCCCCTTGAACAAGGAATGGTAGGAGAGAAAAAAAAAACCTGTGTAGGATATGAATCACTCAATGACACATGAACCCAAAGAGAAAAAAAAACCTAGGCTTTTTTCCAAAAAAGACAGTGACGATCAAATGTCATCATCATGATTACATCAACATGATCCACATAGGAAAAAAAAAAAAACAAAACGGAATTATCGCGGCAGAAAGGTCCTCCTCCCAAAAAAAGGAAACTTGCATATCTCTTGGGAATTCAAGCGCCTCCGGACGATCGATGATTTCCCCATCTATCTTTCCATTCCTCTTATCCCATTGGGGATATATATATATATACACCAAAAAAGAAAGCTTTTTTTTTCGTTCGAACAAGTCGCAAGTCTATGCACAAAAATAATCTTTTTTTTTTTACCCCCCGACACATTTGGTTGACAGCAATAGGCAAGCACACAAGAAAAAGGAAATATCTAAAAACTAGTAAATCACAACGCGGATTTTTTTCTCATGCCGCTCTCAGAAGGAAGGGGAGAGGAAGAAAAATTGGTATACAGGGTCAAAAGGTAACGACCGAATGGTTCAAGATAATACACAAAAACACCAATTTTGTTGGGTTGAGGGTGGGTATATCCTCCAGCAAGAGCATGGCAATCACAGAGGCACACAGAGCAAAAGTCCGATAGCGAAAAGCAACTTTGTGAGAAAGCACAAAGATAGATAGCAAAAGATTCAGAGTCACAGCTTGCTTAGATCTCCCCAGCAGCCTTGTTGTAGTGTTGAGTATGTTGAGAAAGGTGCTCGCTCATTGGAACAAACCCGAAGTCGGGCGAGACTGGTTCCAAACTAGTCAGTAAATTCAGTCAAACTTGCTCACGTCGAAGGAAGAGCAACAAGATATGGGTGAGAGAAAATACTCACACCGGCTGATATCCGTTTCACCGCTGTAGTTGTCAGAGACAGGAGGCGTGTTCGCCTGTGATGATGAGGTATGGGATGCAGCAGATATCGAGGAGGTAGAAGTGGATGGTCGTACGTTGCGATGTGTCCAACCGTGAGAATCATTCATGGACTCGACATTGTTCGCATGATTGACAGCACCCGGTAAAGCAGAATAGGCAAACTCGGCCTGTGGTGGAGTAAAACCATATGGGTCAGGCGCTGAAGGGAATTGCATCATACTCCTCACTCTAGGGAGCCCCGATGGCTGATGTTCATCAGTTGGTTGGGGAGAGGCTGAAGGACGCTGGTCAGAGTGGTCGTAGGGGTTGGGGTAGGGGCTCATTGCATGACTATGTCGCCGATCTCGGCGTACACTCAGAGAACCTGTAGGAAAAGCCGATTTGGACGATTGGGGACGAATTGGGGAACTGGGTCGGTGATGGCTAGAATTGGGCCGGGAGTAATCATGGAGATCTTCCGGGTATGGCATGGAAGACATAGACGAGATAGAGTACCCGGTCGCTGGGCGACTATCAGGTGAGACGGAGGAATTTTGGTCATGCATGGGCATGGATGAGAAGGGAGACCCATATGAAGTGTTGATCGTGGGTGTAGGCCGTGAATAACCGCTGCCACTGGGATTAAGAAGGGAAGACAAACTCCCACCATGACTAGACGAGTTGCCGCTATTGGCTGGATATGGGCCCCAGTGATTTTGTTCAGGATAGGAATAGTGGGGCGAAGAGACCATAATTTCGCGATTGGCACCAGAGTAAGGGATGGTGAAGGGGCCGGAGGTGGGTGACTCATCTATTGGGGTGTTGAGATGGGAGGAGTGATAGGAAGTGGGATGTGATATGTGGGGAGGATCTGAGGGAACAGTCAATGGAGGAAGGGCAGAGCGGGGGTAAGCAGTATTCCCCCAACCATTTGCACCCTGATTGAGAGGGGTGAAAGGGCCTGGGGCGGATAAACCTCTGGCCCGGCCGTGGACTGAAGGGGAGGCCATTTTGACATGAGAAACGGCGGAAGGACTGGTAAGAGAGATAGAACCCAACGCGATAGCGGAGCGTGGAGGAGGAATAGGCTGTTGGTCATGAATATCACGTTTGCGAGGCTTGGGAAGACGGGGAGGAACGCGACGCTTAAAGTTGGCAACGACCTCTGGAGGAGAGTGACGGTTGAGGGTAGGATGGGCTGGAGAGAGAGAAGATGAGTAAGGGGAGAGGAGAGAGGAAAAAGAGTAGTTACACCAAGTGCTTGCATCAGGGTCGTCTATAGCGGGATCGACATTGCGCAAGTTAACCTTGCGCATGAAGCCATAGATCTAGAAAGAAGAAGAACATGGGATTGGGGAGAGAATTAAGGAAGTGAATGAAAGAAGACGGACATTTAGTTGCCGGGAGAAGCTCGCGAATCTCGATTGACGATAGATGCTTGGAAGGACATGGAGAGCGAGCTGCTCAGGGCGCTCGACGATGATGTGTTCGCCAGCAGGGTCCCAGCGAATCATGTGGTGGTTCTCTGGGCGCTCGAGGAGACTGGGAGGGGTGAGAGGGGGTTGAGAGAGAAAAAGAGAGAACGACGTACGCGTAGAGCTTTGTGAGAAAGGTGGCCTGGGGCTTTGAGTCTGGTTTTGGGGGCTGGTGGTCAGGAGGAGACTTTGGAGGGCTGTTGGGCTCGTTGTGGGAGTCGTCTGAGCCGGAGTTGCTGGAGGCGGAGTGGGGCATGACGTGGTTGTAGAGGATGTGGCCGTAGGAGTCGTCGTGGCGGGGTCGGGGCTGTGGAGGGGGGTAGAGATCAGCCATTGGGAGGCGGGGGAGGGACAGGCAGGCTAAGTAGGAAAGCGACGGTGGAGAAAGGGAGAGTTCCGGCGTACGTAAACCAGACAAAGAGAGATGCGCTCGACTCTGCCAAACTCACATCCACGGCCCGCAACACAATGCGCCAGATACCGCTCCAGCCAATTATAGAACCGCCAAGCTCTTGGGTCCATCTCAGATCCCTGGGGAGATTCCCGAGGCGCCGAGGCCTGTCACCGTCACACGGTTCCTTCCGGCCTCCTCCTCTTTGCCAGTTTCCGCCCGAGCTTCTTTCCTTATCAGGCGCCTGCCACCCACGACTTGCTCTGGGATCCGCACGCGGCAAAGTTGCTGTCTAGCCAGTGTGTTCCAATGTTATCAATGATGTACATGCAAAAACAATCATCAATCTAGTCAATAAAATATTTCAAGTCATCTCCTATGTCATTCAGAACCTGTGCGTACGAGAACGGCGACCTCCCCATCAAATATCTCCGTCGTAATGCAGCGTCACACTCGAGAATGCACCAAACAGATCGTCCGTCCCCAGTCCTCCCCCTTTTCCACTGCTCCCCGATCCGCTCTGCTCTTCCAGGTGAAGAGAAGTCGATTCCTTGATGTGTCGCAAGTTGCCGCTCTCCCCTCCACTCGATCGTGTCGCGGGTGTGATCTGCCACATCCTCTTGTTCAGCAGCACATAAAAAACAAAAAAAAACTCACCGGCGGTCGACTGTTTCGCAGCAGACCCCAGTTCATCTTTGAAAACCACTTGTGTTGTTTCACTTCGCTTGCCCCACTCCGGCTCCCCAGTCGCGTTCGCTCGTCCTTGTCCAACAGGCGCGTGATGCAATCCTTGGCCGCCCTACAACATCAAAAGCCAATTTCAGCCAATCACATTGCTTCAGTCCGCATCACCATCGTCCAACTCACTGTGAAACTTTCGGCGTGTCACGGAATTGCACAGCCACCTTGCGGATATTGTTGAAAGTATCATTACGTTCTTGCCCTTTGAAAGGGGTTGTTGCGTACTTTACACCAACAAAGGTAGAAAATACGTCAGAAACACGCAGTATATCTGAAAGCCATGGTTAATACGTACAATCATCTCATAAATGAGGATACCCAACGTCCACCAGTCTACCGCGGCCGTATGGCCCTGAGCCGCAATAACCTCAGGCGCAATGTACTCTGTGTTTGGTCAAAATATGAGCTTGCATCCAATTAGTCCAACCACCGCGGCACATACCCTCCGTCCCCACAAATGAATTCGTCCGGAAATTAGCCGTGCAGCTCATCGTATCAACCAGCGGTAACTATCAATCAGTGAGTCCCAGTTCCACTGAGCATAATCGTCGCCACTTGCTCCATTCTGCTCAGAGTGCACCAGCCCAGGTAGTCCTGCTGGTTCCTTTGACTGCTTCGCAAGATCAAAGTCCGATAGCATTATGTGTCCCGACTGGTGAAGTAAAATATCTGTCCAAATAGATTGTCAACTGAGGGGATCCTTCCGCGATTTAAACGTCCTCCACGTACTTTCAGGCTTGAGATCACGATAAATAAATCCCATGAGGTGTAGATATTCCAAAGCTGCAACCACCTCCGCGGCGTAAAACCGAGCTCCATCCTCAGGCAAGCACTTGCCTTGCCTAGCTTGAAGCGCACGGAAGAACTCTCCTCCCGAGCAATACTCCATGCAAAAGTATAGATATCCTTCCGACTGAAAAGAATGATACAGTGTGACAATAAAAGGATGATTTGCTGTTGCCAATATTTCTTGTTCTGTTAGTGCTCGCTTGATCTTTTTCCGTTCGATCATCTCTCTTTTAGATAGCACTGCGGATCAAAGCCAGTTCAGTTAGTGCTGTCACCCCAGGAGATAATGAAAGCTAAGTAGCTTTTACCTTTCATCGCAAAAAGCTTGTGGGTCTTCTTTTCCCGTACAAGGTACACCCTACCAACGTCCCCCTTCCCAAGCATTCTGATCTTGACGAAATCCGAAGGGCCAACTTCGACCTAGCGGGTATCACTTGAGAAGCTGATGCATTAAATTGACGGACGATGGTCTTTACCTCCCGGACTTTAATCGAATTGCTCGAGTAAGTTCTTTTGAACGCAACTTTGCCTGGACTCTCCTTCGCCCCGTTGGGTCGATCCTTCATAGATAGTACGGATGCTGTCGCGGGAGGTGACAGCAGTCCATTAACACCTCTTGACGACGACGAAGACAGGGTTTCAAGAGAGTCTGTTCCTTTCTCATAACTCGGTGATAGAGGAGGCACAGGAGGTATCGTGTCGCCCGGAGCTAGAAAGCCATTTTTTGTTGTAGCCGGGGAACGCAAGCCAGCGAAGAACAAGCCCTTGGCATTCGGAGCAGATGCAACGCGACGGATGAACCTCGAAGCCATTGCTTTGGGGTTCAGGGGTATTCCTGCACGTGAGCGTAACGGGGTTGGAGAGGGAATATATGATGTTGAAGTCTGCAAGGGATGGACCGGTGTCCCTTTACCACGAGGAGAGCCGGTGCTCTTTGAGAGGGCGATTCTTTGTTTCTCGGATTTGATATGAGGTCGTGCATTAGCGGGAGACCCCGTCGATGAGAGTGCCCCCACTGATGGGACTGGGTGATTATGTTGGGCTATAGCTGGGGCAAAGACTCGATGGGGAGAGGACATAAAGCGACTGCGCGAGTCGGGTGGACTAGAATCTGTAGACTGGGTCGTGGAAGAGTTGTAGGAGGACCTTGGGTCGGATATGAGCGATGCAGGAGATAGTGTGGGTATCGCAGTTGCAGGAATACTCGTGCCACGTCCTGGGACGAGTGGAGGTGGCGACAGGGTATCGAAAGTCAGTGAAGTGGCATTGGAGGGTATTCTCTTGCTAGAGGCACTAGGAAAGCGAAAGACGGACTTCCAGGAGGAACTCTGGGCCCTCTGGGGGCTGGTGGGAGAGGGAAGGAAACCAAGGTCGGAGGGGGTATTGAGGGAGGGAGAAGCCATGGAAGGCAGCTCCGGCAAGGAGAAGCTGGCAAACTCAGGGATGAGCCATAATCAGTTACATAAGCCATCCTCGTCAAATTCCATGGCAATGTCCAGGCTACCGCTCTCCTGGCAAACAGCGTTCTGTTGCTGCCTCTTGAGTCCTTGGATGTTCTTTGGCATCTCTTCAGGGACTCGGTGGGTTCAGAAGTGAGGCACCGAACTCAGGTAGCGTCTTTGTATGTCAGAGGCACCCGTCCCCATCGGTCTCGTCCCGATCATCCCCTTGATTGAACCTGACAACATTAGCCCTCGTACGATTGACTCAGTGTTCATTGAAACATAATTTTTGTGTACCGGATTTGCCCGGTCCTCTAACACCTCCAAGTGATTATATTCCTTCATTTCCAATCAATCAACCAGTCCATCAAATTGCCCTCAAGTGTAGCTCTGAGGAAATCAGAAATTCCGCCCCGAGTTGACATTATATACGACGTTAACGCATCATAACTCCTACAATAGTGGACGCGATCTTTGACCAACCGTGAATCTTGTTGTTTTTATTCCTCCAGATCACATTGCAACGTCATAGGTACACGTTGCAACTCGAACGGAACGTCATATCCCGTAACCTCCGGTCCACAGTTTGTGACCAGGTCCCAAGATATGCTGAGAAGGTTCTCAGGTTCTTCTAGGGCAAGTGCCGGCGTATATTTTACATGGCAGGGTGAATTTCGATCAATGATACATTCTCATGGCGTCACGCCACACTTCGATGGACAGCTGTTGAACAACCTTAAAATCCTGATCGCATTTGCAAACAAATGCGGGTAACGACGACCTCTCTCTCTTCTGCGCGCTATCTTCAGGTCGATAGTGTCTCCTCTTCTTTTTGAAAAAAATTCCTCCAAGTCTGAAGCTCACACATTATGACTCTCGCCGAGATTCTCGGACCCGGCCGGCGTCATTCCGACCACCGATGAATACGGAAAATGACAACCACAAATCGACGATATCAAGAAATCCGCAGACAACATGTGCGAGAGATTCGCAAATCTAGACCCTGTAATTTTGTTCCTTTTGTGCATCATCTCATAAAGGCACTACTGAAGCTAGTCGCTGTATCCAGGGCCAGGTCGGAATTCTGGGTTAGCTCTTTCTACAAGACCCATAAAAGTTACTTTGGCATAGAATCTATCCCCCCCCCTCACCTCCTCTTCATGTTCGTGTCGCGGAGGTCATCTGTGTCGGAAACGACTTCCCTTTTTGAAAACTCTCCCCCATCCTACCATAGCATTGATGATGTCCCAGAATCAGAGGCATGTTCGGATTCTCCACTTCTTAACAAGTTTTCAAAATGGGATACCTGCTGGATATTGGCAGGCCTTTGGTCTGTGGTGCTCCTGGGTGCATTCGATGGTCAGTGTAAAATCAGCTTATTCTCATTCTAACAATTCAAAATCCTGCCAGGAACGGTTGTTGCAACGTTGCTTATGCCCATCGGAAGCGAGTTTAATGCTTCAAACCAATCATCGTATATCGGGACTTCATATTTGCTATCGGTGTGTTGTTTCACCCCCTTATATGGTAACTTTTTTGGTAAATGAGGGAAGAACCACACAAGCTTGACCACTATCTACAGGACGCCTCGCAGATATACTGGGCCGGAAGGGTGCGATGGTGCTGGCATTAACACTCTTCGGTGAGCATTTTTGCACAATGCAATCTATCCAAAGCAATCTTTCCCACAAACGATCGATTGAATTTTCTTAATGTCAAATTTCCGAGAATCCTGTTGACCTCTCCTTGGTTGCGTAGGTTCCGGTACAATTCTTTGTGGAATCGCTCCGTCCATGACATTTTTGATATCTGCTCGGGCAATGGCTGGAATGGGTGGTGGAGGGTAAATTTTCACTTGATGATATTTCTCAGATGTTGACTTCAATCTTGGTTTTTCAGCGTTATGACAGGTATTTTACCCTAAAAACCCGATGATGAGCAACAGGTTGATCAGTGTGTGCTTCAGTCTCGAGCATAACCGTTTCAGACTTCATCCCATTGTTAGTAGTTCGAGGCTTCCCATGAGTCTGCTATCTCTGACCATCTTTTTTCTCCTATAGGAAACAACGGGGACTGTATCAGGGGATGGCAAACATGTAATCTGATTTTTTTGCTTCATTATGGACTGGCGACTCACGCGATACAGATTGTTCGGACTCGGCGCAGGCTTAGGTGGTCCTCTGGGAGGCTGGGTACATGATACATTTGGCTGGTAAGTGTGTCAATCCTTCAACAAACTCTTGGCTCACTCCGCCGCAGGAGGGCTGCCTTTTTCATGCAGGTAAAAACATTTTCATCATATCGTATTCTGGGATCAAGCTGACGCCAGACCACAGGCACCAGTTTTTATTTTCAGTTTTATTCTTGTCATAACCAAGGTCAACATCCGGCTGCCCTCCAGAGTTCGGAACCAGTCGTTGTCGGAAAAGTTGCAACGGATCGACGTGCTTGGTTCAGTCACTCTTGTCGGAGCTGTTGGATTTCTTTTACTTGGATTCAGTCTCAAAACAACCGAGGAGCTTGCTTGGTCTGACCCTCTCGTCATTTCGCTCTTTGGCTCTAGTATCATTTCCGGATTGGGATTCATTTACGTTGAGAAATACTGGGCACCTTACCCAGTAATGCCGCTTCGTTTAATGACTCAGCGGACTCCGCTCGCAGTCTCTGTGTCCAATTTCCTTACTAGCATGACGGCCTTTTCCATGGTAAGTGCCAACGATATTCTTTATTGAAGCCCTTGATCTGTCTGTCCTTTTTAGCTCTACAATGTACCGTTAGTAAGTCGATATCTGCTCTGAGTCAGTTGAAAATTATCTCATTGTGGCTACCAAGTATTTCTCCGCGGTCAGACTCGAACCAGCCGCGAAAGCTGGTGAGAGTAATGTTAGATCATTTCTAAAGTGCCGTTAATAATGGACCATCTCACAGGTCTCCATCTTCTACCCCACTCAGTAAGTCCTATTTTAGTTGATATTACTATTTTTGTAAATAATCAAATCCCAAGGTCGCGATCTCTACTGGAAGCGTTTTCGCAGGATGGTTAGTATATATTACGGTGATCTCAACCCAGGCCGTTCCTGACGTCTGAGCAGGATGATGAGACGCACTGGAAAACTTTACATGCTAACTTTAGTTTCATCATCATTGACCGTTTTTGCGAGCACCCTAGTGTGCTTGTGGGGACCTGACACTTCTGCCTTCCACTTATGGTTGGATCTATTTCCGCAAGGTTTTGGAATGGCAAGTTTTATTACGAGTACCCTCATCGTGAGTATTGATCATCATGCCGGAGAAACGTTGGAAACCAGTAAACAGGCTATGATTGCTGGGGTTTATCGAGAGGACATGGCCGTTGCTACCGGGAGTAAGTCTACAAATGGCCAGATTTCTTTGAGGTATCATTAAAATTTGCTAGTTACCTACCTATTTCGCACGACTGGCCAAGTACTTGGAGTTAGCTTGAGTGGTGCCGTTCTACAGGGTGTACTCCTTCAACGTCTGAGGGTCCGGATATCTGGGTCTGATGCAGATAAGGTATGATTTTTTCCCTTATGAGCGAAAATTTCATCCTCGCCAACTTCTTTTTTATGACCTTGCAGATTATTTACATGATACAGTAAGGACTTTTTTCTTTCTTTGCCGCGTTGGCATGACAAGAACTCACTCCCCCGTCTTTCAATAAGACATAGTACTGAAATTATACCCAAGCTGGATCCGCTGACACGACAAGCAGCAATCGATTCCTATGCCGACGCTTTACGTGTCGTCTTCATTTGCCAAGCAGCAATCAACCTTTGTGGTTTGCTCGCTTGTCTACCAATTCAAGAAAATGCACTTCCGTGGGTATTGGGCAATTGCATTTCAGATTTCCAAAAGAGCTATGTGCGCTTACCATTGTGGGCTTCTAGATCTGCACCGCTGAGGAGAATTCCAGAAAATGAAGAGAGTCATGGTCATTAGAGGGACGAGGTTTGCTG